>Ga0315914_1010403_pt1 | contig 11584 bp, 5 predicted proteins | sample MpolenodulesMG_FD_203920 | JGI IMG/M metagenome (GOLD analysis project Ga0315914, IMG submission 203920) | Medicago polymorpha root nodule microbial communities from Los Angeles, California, United States - elongated nodules | ecosystem: Host-associated > Plants > Roots > Nodule | place: USA... | reverse complement strand
ACGTCTTCGATGACTTGTTCTTCAAAAACTTGAGATCAAGAGGGTTTTTCAAAGCCCATCCATCTCTTCCGGTTATCATTCTACTCACTATCGCCCAACATTGAATCCTTTTATAACGCTCCATTCGGGTTTTCTTCTCTTTATTCATCATCAACTCCGCACCACCTCCATTCTTCTTTAAGCCATTATTTTCAGTCCTTGGGTGATCTTTGACAGAAGAAGGTTTACTTGTATCATTACCCAAATTCTCGTTGATCTCCTTGCAGCCAACATCATCCTTTGATTCTATTGGAATAACCTTTAAGTTTTCTTTTCCAAAAGATTTTTTAGAGTGCGAACAATCGGCAGTAGAAACAGTACATGTTGGGTTGGAAAGTTCTTTTTTGTTGTTCCGGTTGGTATCAACAACGTTGTTCTTCTTATGTTGAGACAAAGATATTGTCGAATCAAGCCAATAGCCAGTGACAATAGGCTTTGCATGATCTTCCATCTTTCTCCTCTTGCTAGCTGATCCTTGAGAGTGATCATCCATAGAATCATCAATTAGCGAACTAGCATGCTTTTTAGGATAAGAAATCTTTATAATAAGACGTTTACGAGGTTCACTAGTAATCAATGAAGAACTCATGATTTTGTGCTTATAGCAAAGTTGAAATCTGATGCTTCTTTGAATTAGGTTTAGGTTATGGGAAGCTGTTGGGTTTGTGATGATCGGATCAAATCTTTAAAACTAAATATTTTGAATAAATCATTTGAGTAACAAACTAATATGATATTTACGAGTTATTTTCTTCCCAAATCTATTATATAATATATGAAACGTAATAACTACCAAAAATACAATCTTAAGTCATTCTAATTATTTGACACGTCATCAAAATTATATTTTTTGTGTCTTTTATTTTAAGATCCCCCTATTATTTCTCAAACTGATAATTAAAACAAACTACAAACAAATTTTCTCATGATAACTTACTTTTTACTTCTAAATATCTAGAGTCGGTTCTTAAAAAATAATCTCCAATAAAAACCAATAATATATTCTCTAATTATCAGTGGCGTATCCAGGATCCTGGGTCAGGGATGCAGAAAATTTAACTTCGAATAATATTCATATATTTAAATATATAAATATTAAAATCATAAAATTTAATATAATCAATCAAATTAATCACACATATCTTCCAAATGCGATGCCAAACATGATGAGGTTGGACACATTAGAGGTTTTCCGTCAGATTTCAAAATGATGTAGAAGATATTATGAACTCACAACAATCAATGAGTATAAACATATTTAAATTTATCTCCATCACAAAGCTTTGAGGGAACTCGAATCCGAAATTTTCAAGTGCAATTTCTGTCTTTTTACCACTAAACAAACCTTTAGAGTTATTTTTAGTTTTTTCTTTGCTCTAAATGCTCCAAAAACATACTTAAAGGCAAAATAAAACATGTTTTTCTTTCTCCACGCCTCTTAGATACTTGCAAAATAAAACATTTTTTTATGTCAGCCTCTTAGACAAAAGCAACATTTACATGGGCCAGGCCCATAAGAAGATACATATACTTGAATTCTGCTCTTTACTCAACAAAAATCACTCGCGCCCAGCTGAACTTTTGAAAATACTCATGTGTGTGTTAAGTCATGCAGTGTGACTTAACTCACGCACCTTATAGCTCTGCGTGACTTAAGTCACACACCACTGGCCTGTGCGCGAGTTAACTCACGCAAGTTGGCCGGTTGGTCAGAGCTCAAGAACACATGTTTTTTGGACTTTGGTCAAGTGATTTCAATTGGTTTTGCACATTTTTTACTATGTTTTACATGTTTTTTTGACTAAATGTATGGTAGTTATAACCTATGTTACCATTCCCACCTATAAATACTCCTCCAAACTTCCCCATTTCCTCACACCATCTCACATTCTTTCCTCCTCACCAAGCTTAAGCCATTCCAAGCCAATTCCAAGCACAAAATCAAGTAAGTGTTTTGAATCCTATTGCATTTATGTTTTGTGATTGAATTGTAAGTTTTTTTTGGTTAAATTTCGATTATAGAGGTTTTATTGATTTTATGATAATTTAGGTTTAGGTTAGAATTGTTAGAATTGTTTAGGTTTAGGTTTAGGTTGTTATGAATTGTTAGAATTGTTATAGAAGTTTTATTGATTTTTTGATAGTTTAGGTTTAGGTTTTGATGATAGTTTAGGTTTTGATTTTATGATCTTATGGCATTGTTGTTTAGTTGAGGTTTTGATCACCAATTTCTCTATGTAGATATGTCTCAAAATCAGAATCAGGTTCAGTTGAACAAAAAGGAGGGTGATGACAAGTAGAAAGCAAAATGCCTATGACCTGGCACGGAATCGAATGTGATGGTTCCGTAAAAAAGAAGGGTTCAAAGGTGCCGGTGTACAATAAGTTCAAGTTGAGGAGGTGCGGGAGGACATGCTATTTTGGTCCTCAACCAAAATAAGGTGCCCCAGGGACTGTCCAGGACCACCCAATTGAGATAAGCGACGAGGGAGATGATTAAATAATGTAATGGCTTGTAATATTCTTGAATAATCTTGGAACATTTTGTTATTGAATAATTTTGTTATTGAATAATCTTGAATAAACTTAAAGATTTTGAATAAATTCGAAGCGAATTTGCATATTGATTAAATTCGAAGCGAAATTGTGTATTGAATAATTTCGATTAAAGTTGTGTATTGAATAATTTCGATTAAAGTCGTGTATTAATAATTTTGAATAAAGTAACGGATTGAATAACTTTGAATAAAGATTACATTACATTACATAAATACCTTCCTCCTCTTCGTTATTTCTCGAATATAAATTGTGTAATAAATAAATAAATTTGAATAAAGTTGCGTATTAAATAAACTTGAATAAAAGTTGCATTACATAAAGTTCCTAAACATGTCCTATCATTACATTACATTCGGGTAGAGCCTTCCAACTACAACAATTGTATTACCTCTGAAATGAGGTAAATTCAAACTTGCTAAACAACAGCTCTCAAGCATTCACCCGGAAGTATTATTGTTTCATTCAAAAGATTAAATTCTTGTTAGCTTGGTTTAAATGATGGTATTCAAGTGTCAAAAGAATGAGGTGTATTCCTTGACACTTCAATACCTTCATTTAAACCAAGATAACAAGAACTTAATCTTTTGAAAGGAACAATAGGACTTCCGGGTGAATGCTTGGGAGCTGCCGTTTAACAAGTTTGAATTACTCCATTTCAGAGTAAGACAATTGTTGTAGTTGGAAGGTGCATTTCCTACCTAATCACGATATTCTAGCGGAATCAAACTGTTGATAATATCTTCAGTTGATCTCAGCAACGTTACTCGCATATCGATCCATTGGAACATGATGTGCTCCCAAAACATGTTCCTCATGTTATCGTTGTAACAGCCGTTTTTCTCTAGATTTAATTTTAATTGTTTTGTGTGTGATTAATTATGCTTGTATGTGATTAAATTGCCTATTTGTGTATTTTAATAGGATTTCGATATTAGAAGGGTATTTTGGTTATTTTGTGAGTACGGGTAAGTTAGTAATTATGGGGAGGATTATTTTTAGCGTTTCGACTGAGAACCATTATTTAGTAAGTTACTAGCGGGTAGTGGTGATTTATTTTATAACCGGTAAGTGATCGTTATTATTATTTTAACCGTTCGTAGAGAGAAACTTAGGGGTTGGTTTATAAATGTTGTGAGCCCATTAGGACACTAAGAGGGTTAAGCCCAAAGTGTAGAGGCTATATAAACATTGGTCATTAAAGAAAATAGGGATATATAATCATTTTACAAGTTGAGAAGAGGAAGAAAGAGAAAGGGGGCAAGAGGAAGAAAGAAGGGTTAGAGAGAAAGATTGAAGAACCCATAAGAGCTCAATTGAAGCTTGTGCTAGGTTTGTTGCTCATTGAGGTAAGGGGGTTAGTTTTCAATTATAATCAATTAGTTGTAGTTTCTTCTCTAGTTATATACTTAAGTGCTTAATTGAATAAGTGATTATCATGAACTTACTTGTTGAAATTCGTACTCTAATGTTAGTGAGATGTTTGGGTATGTTAATTTGTTGATAATTGAATGATTGATGATAAATTTGCATGTTCATGATATATGTATATGGATAATAGATGAATTGTGTTCAATTGAGGGATTATGACATGATGTTGTTGAATTGTGATTGAATACATGATTATAAGTTGTGGTTGTTGTTGATTGTTGTTGATAATCCCATATCTTGGCTTGGGTATGAGTTATGGCTGAAGTGTTGTAGATGAATTGAGTTGTTGTTGAGGGTTTTGTAAAAATGGGTTGAATTGGTGAATTGTGTTGAAATAACATTTGATTTCATGTTTGATTTGTTTTTGAAAGCCATTTTGAGTTCATATACCTTTAAACAAGCTTTGGAAACATATTTGGGTGTTGGGAGATCAAAATTGGGGATTTTGGATGAAAAATGGGAAGAACCCGAAAGTTGCTGTGCAGAACTGTGATTGTACGCTTAAGCGTGCTACCAAGCGTGCTCCAAGCGTACAGCCACTGGTAGCTACTAGACCTTGCACACTTAAGCGTACAAGTGCACGCTTAAGCGTACAAGCCCAGTTTCAGCACCTTTTGATTTTCGTTCCGGGCTTCCGGAACCAATCTGAGCTTTGTAAAACAATTCTTTCAACTTGTTTAATCACTGTTTATGATCTTAAACCTACTGGAACATCTCCTAGGTGGGATTGGACTTGATCTTGTGATTTTGAACTTAACTTTGAAAATTGTCCAAGAACCCCGATTTTTCCAAAACTTATTTTCTCAAGGGAATGGAGTAGGATTAAAGTTGTACACTGATTATATGATTTCTAAAAATGGTTATGATTGATTTCATCGAGGTGCAACTTGTTTTGTTGTGAAAATGGAATTCTTTTGGAAAAATTGTAAAGAGAGACGAACTTGTGATTTTTGAAGATTTTGTCGAAGTTAGCCGGTGAGACACACACGTATACTCTACTGCACTCTTATGTGATCTAAGTGTATACATAGTTGAGGCATTGGACCTTGTTTAGTTGGTTTTGATTCAATTGTTTCAATCATTTTTAAAGTTGTAAAATGAGAGACAAATCTTGTCGAAAATGGTCTTTAAGGCCGAGTACCTTGCAAATCTTTCGTGAATAGCTTCATATGATTAAATGAGGATATGTGAATGATTGTTAGGTGTTGAAAATGATGTTTATCATAAAGTGTTGTATTTTCTCCTTTACTTGGATTGTGAGGAAGTGTAAGGAGTTGTGGAGCCATATTATATAGTTGACGTGGATATATGTATATATGACGATTGATGTGGATGTTTGTTGATAATGTGATGAGGACTCTTATTTGAATTATGAATTGTTGATTGTGTGGACGTAAATACTTGATAATGCAATTGTTGTCAAAGTTGGTCAATGTAAATGGAGGTGTACGTTTATATTGTTGTTGGTGGATGTATATGTTGAAAGTTTTGCATTATTAGGTCTTTGCTTATATGTCCATGCATCATAAATCCTATTTAGTCATATGAGAAATGTAAAAGGAGGTGTACTTTTACATAGTTGAATCGTAAGAGGAGGTGTACTCTTACATGAGATGTTCGATTGGCATCTAGTTATCGGAGATATGGTACCACATGCATATATGTGTCGTATATAGGCGCATATCATATTGGCATGAGTCTTAAGTGATGTATCTGAATGATGGTTGTTGTTGGTAGGTGTGCTTGATGAATATATACCCGTGACACTATAATTGTTGTGTGTATATGTATATGAAAGTTAATTGCTCCTGATGATTAATTGAGATTTAATTTGATTCATTTATGTCAAATTGTTTATGTTGATTATAATTGATGTGAAGTTTACCCCCAATGGTTTTGACCGCCTACCTGTTTGTATGAATGGGTAGACTGAGTGCAGGAGTAGTTTGCTTTTGGTGAGTGCTTGGATAGCGGGAGCTAATCTCCGTTATCGTTTCTTGGAGTCTTAGATTAGGCTCTGATTTAGGACGTCGGTCTTTATGTTCGTTCGATTTTGTTGTTTTTGAGATTTGACCCATATGTCGGGATTTAGAGATTTCATATGATGATGTATATTGATCTCATGGCATGTATACTTGGAGATGTGTAATTTTATATCCGCTGCGACTGTTGAAAATTATATATGCATGCTATCATTTTGTTATTTGTTGATGACGTGACGTCTATTTCTTGAATAAATGTTTTATTCGCGTGTTTTATCGCTTTAATAGAAATAGGGCGTTACAATCGTCGTTCGTTAATTCCACCCAACTGAATGATATTCTCCCATCGTCAAGCGTTGGACGTTTATACCGAACGTATTCCACCCTCCTTGTGTCTCCGGGGTTGACTCCTTAGTTGAATTCATTCAGTTGATCCTTAATACCTCTTAACGTGACACCAAGGTGCCGAACCTTCAACCTTTGAGGTTCTCCATCGTTGAATTGTGCATGAACGTCAAACATATCGGCCATTGTTTCAAATCTACAAAATAAGAAATTAAAAACATTCAATGAAAAACTGATTCAAACATTTTATCAAACACTTTGAATGCAAAATATACATAAATCCTAAAACTCATAACTACAACATAAACATGCAAACATCTAAACAATTAAGCAATATAAATCATTTACATGTAACATTGTATCATCTCTTGCAAAAAAAAAAAAATTAAACAAACCCTAAATCTAGAAAAATTCTCTAAAACTCAAAACTACAGCATAAACATGCAAACATCTAAACATTTAAGCAACACAAGTCAATTTTCATGTAAACATTGTATCATTTCTTGCCGAAAAAACCAAAATTTAAACAAACCCTAAATCTAAAAAAAAATCAAATTTAAGAGAAAAAATCTAACATATAAACATAAAAAGTTAATGGTGTTTGATTATGAAAAGTTTCTTATTATTGGAGTGTTGTTTGATTTGAACTTGAAGAAATTTTAAATTTGGGTGATTTGAGAGAGATTTTAGAGATTTTAGATGAGAAATGAAGAAATGAGGTTCTGCCTGTGTTTAAAACAGCATGTAGCGTGAGTTAACTCACGCAGCGTTAGTTAAGTTGCGCATATTTTAACACTTGCATTAGTTAAGTAACGCGGGGGTATTTTCGGTAGTTCAGTTGGACGCGAGCAAAACTTGTTGGGAGAAGAGCATAATTGATATACTTAACCCTGATTAATTTGTTGCTTATCTTTAACATGAGAATCGTCATTCTCATCTTCTACTCTGCTATACTGGATTCAAAAGAAAACCAACTATGTGCTCTTCTTCCTCCTTCGTGCCACATTCTTCTTCACTCCTTTTTCTTCATTTTTTTTTATTTCTTTGTGAGAGGAGAAGTCGATCAGAGGTGCAAAATGAATTTTTCAGGGTGTGCAAGGTGCAAAAGATATAGGATTGTAAGTGTAAATTTTCAAAGTTCAGGGTGTGCAAGTGCACTCCCTCAAGAGCATGTAGATCCGCCCCTGCTAATTACTACTCTATTTCTATCAATAACACAATTCTAATCATTTGACGTTTTGGATTTTTTTTTTTTTACCATTTTCTGTCTTTCTGTGACAAAAAATTTGTTTTATTTAGTTGTGTTCAAACAAAGTAAATAATTAAAAAAAGATTTTTACGATAAACAAACACAAAAAAAAAACATATATGATATATACGACTTCTTTAAAAATAAAAAAAAACTAATAGGATATATACGACTATTAAGGCATGAAAATTTGGTAACACAAAACTTCATATCTTATCTTACATACAACATGATTAGGAAGAACAATGATAATCAAACTTCTTATACTACTATTAGAAAATCGTACTCTATTAAAACATTATAATTATCGTCGGTTAAACTTATAATCTTCTTAGTTTTATGGACTCAATCATCGTCTTAAGAATTTAAAAACTAATTGATTCATATTTTCAAGAAAAAAAAGGGTTTATCTTCCAAGCCTAACTAATTCCCAATTTTTTAACAAAAGGAGGAGTTTGTTTGAAAATTTACAAATTTAATGAAGTAAGGAATAAAAAACGAATGAACCGTGAAGAATAAACGAATTTAATAATAGTCATGAAATATGGTGAAACACTAAACAAACCTTTACCCTTTTTTTTCTTTCTGTTTATCACTTCCAAGCCTAAAACTAATTTAAGATATTGTTCAAATAAAAAAGCCAATTTGTTTACTCTTTTTTCTCCTTATTATATGATTCTCTTTATTTATATATTTAATTATTTTTTTAGTTATAACTTCCAATCCTAAAACTATCTACTATCATAAGAAAATCATACACCAGCAAAATTTCATAGTTATCCTTGACTAAACTGATAATCTTCTTAATTTTACGAGGTCAGTCGTTATTTAAAAAATAAAAAACTAACTTATTCATTTTTGAAAATTTAATTTTTTTAGTTTATATCCCTAGCCTAACTAATTCCTTATATATCAACATTTTGCAGACTTATTACTTCCAAGCCTAACTAAATCCCAATCTTGTCATCACTCAAGTTTAGAGGATTGTACATACCACTTTTGTTCCAACAATAAACACTTGAAAATTTCTCTTCTCCCTTTCCGTTTTGCTTATTCCCATCCCGATTTTCCAAAATTAACCCCAGCGGTAGTTAACTACCGCTACCCTGGCGGAAGTTAACTGCCACTTCGTCCTTTTAACGCAAAACAACGGCTCATTTCTTCCATTTCACAAAACCCAATCTCTAAAACTCTCTCAAATCATCCAACACCATATTTCTTCAAATTCAAATCATCCACCACTCCAATAACAAGTAAGTTATCATATTCCATTACCATTGAAATTTTATGTTGATGTGTTACATTTTTCCTCTTACATTAGAAATATTTATAGTTTTAGGGTTTATGTAAAAAAAAAATTGTAGTAAATGATTAAATGTTTATGTTATGAATCCTTGTTATTAGAAATATTTATAGTTTTAGGGTTTATGTAAAAAAAAATTGTAATAAATAATTAAATGTTTATGTTATGAATCCATGTTATACTAGACTTAAGTTGATTAAATTTTTACATGTTTATGGTTTAGTTTAGTTTTAGGGTTTATGTATAGTTTTCACTCCAAGTGTTTGATGAAATGTGTGAATGAATTTTTCATTAATTGTTTTTATTTTCTTATGGTGTAGATCTGAAGCAATGGACATTTATCTGGTAGATCCAAACACGATGTTAGTTGTAGTTTGCTACAACAGTGAAAAGCCATATATGTTCAGAGTTCAGGTCGATGTTATGTTAGTAGATCTAAAGGATTAACTGGATCAAATCAACAGATGACTCAACCACATAGTCACAAGGAGGGGACGGTGTTGCGAATTGACATCCATCGATTTACTCATCTGAGAGATTGCAGTTTAGCGAGGTGATGCTCAAGAATGATGACTTGAGGGGGCATGTTCGTGAAATTTGGTCAGCACAGCATGTTCTCGCCGATCAAGTTGGATGTTTCGTTGTTGAGATCTTCTGAAGATATTCTCAAGAGTTTGATTCAGTCAGACGAAGATTAGGTTTTATTAAATTGTATTATTATATAGGTTGCTGAAGATGTTTGCATTGAAGTGTCTTATACTTAGTGTAAAGGTTTGTTAGTCTCTTTGAAAACTCGAAAGAATGGATAGAACACATGTTCTATTCAACCGAATCAACTATATAGGTTCTCACATCGAATTCCTTCGTATAAGATGAGTGTGAGTGTAACAAACAATAATGCATTTCTAACATGTTGTTTTGAGCTTGATCATGGTCCTCTGTCAATTGTAACTTGTCAGTTGGCAGTGCAGTAGGATTAAGCTCAAAAGGATAAATTGGAATGCACTCGTGGTTGTGAATACTCATCTTATATAAGGGAATTCGATGTGAAAACCTATATAGTTTTTTTTTAATGGCAAAATATATTATATATAAATAGGGGATTAAATCTTAAGTATTACACCAGAAAGAAAATAAAAATACACCAAAACACCCAGCGAAAAATCAACAACAATCAATTTCCCATCACCACCAACGGAGATCAAAAATGCAACCGACAATGATTTGTTGCATCAAAGGATCAAATTCGCCCACCACTCAACTTCCGATAAGTCGGAGGAGCCACCAAAAAAGCCTAAAAGAACTTGCGTCAAAAAAACTAGCTCTCGATCTCGAATCAAAAGTGATCGGCCGACCACACTCCCGACACAAATCAATAAGGCACCCCTCAACTCACGACCCACCGGAGCAGACACCTAAACCTGTCCAAACTCGACCCACCGGAGCAATGGAATACATTTTTCAAAACATCAAAGTAACTGTCACATCATTTGTATCAACATCAAAACTGAATTCAAAAGATTTCTAAAACCTAATCTAAATTAAAATAAATTCTCAATCCCTAGTATCACAGATCAGAGCATCAACTCGGTAAAAACTCCCAAAAACATTAGGTAAACGAGTAGGCTTCAAAGCCATCCTCAGAGACTCGCTGCTACTAAACTTCTTCTTCCTGCAAATCTACACCACAAGGGTGCAGGCGCCCGCCCAACCTGCCACTATAGGGTGAGAATATATTCAACATAAGAAATGCTTAAATACATGTATAGATCCAAAACAAAGAATACATCATTTACATTTAGGCATGGGTACATCACAGACGGATAATATTCACATTTAAATATAAACCTTCGTTTAATAAAAATCAATAAGCATCAATTAACATCTTATATAACATACAAGTATCAACGCTATTTAAACACATCAAGTACACATTTAGAAAAATGCAGATCATTCACACTTAATCATATAAAAGCACATCGTTGAATATCACATATTAAAATAGCTACACTTATTTAAATAGCACATATACTAATTTCACATCTTTAAATAGCACATCAATTACACATCGTTAAATGACACACCATCAAATAATTCATAAATTACACAGCATTAAATATATAATCAAATTCATTAGATCTTTAAATATACTACATCTTCAAATATGCTTGACAGTGAACGCAATGTCCCTAACTCGACTCTATATGCATGTGGTACCGGTTTTGGATATCAGAGGTATGTTACTGATTTATCTCCCATCTTTAAATCACATCTTTAAATCGGAAGGACCATGAATGCATGAATACCAAGTAATGACTCAACAAATGCACATCTTTAAACGACTTGACAAATACACATCTTTAACTAGGATCATCGTCAAATATCACATCTTTATATAACACATCTTTAGATCACACATCTTCAAATAGCACATCTTTATATAACACATCTTTATATAACACATGGTCAAATAATACATTAATACACATCATCAAATCATATGAGATTAGAATAATGAAAATAAATAATGATTAAACTAATGCATATGAAACCTACTGGATTCAAAATACAGATGCGATGCATAGAAGCATAATGGATTCAAAATAATATTACTTCTTATTAGAAATAAATATATATTAAAGTAGTCTTAAAGTAAAGACATAAAAAGATATATATATA
>Ga0315914_1010401_pt1 | contig 11586 bp, 10 predicted proteins | sample MpolenodulesMG_FD_203920 | JGI IMG/M metagenome (GOLD analysis project Ga0315914, IMG submission 203920) | Medicago polymorpha root nodule microbial communities from Los Angeles, California, United States - elongated nodules | ecosystem: Host-associated > Plants > Roots > Nodule | place: USA... | reverse complement strand
ACTTGTTCAATCAGAATCTCTAAGAATAGTACTTTGATTATGGATCCTGCACACTTGAACAAATTGTTTAGCATATCCAATTGATTATTTTTAATACCTTGTTATTGTTAAAACTCAATAGGTGACTCGTGAAACACCCTTGTTCCAACAGAGGCCGTAGTGCCAAAGTTGTTGAATAAAGAATTGAATTTTCCGCTGCGATGTAATTGAATTTTTGAGGAAATTGTTTTTAATAAATAGTAACTTTATTCTATTTATAATTCAATGTAGTGTGGCATTCCGTTTTACGTTGAATACTCTGATTTATATGTATTATTTACATTGTTGGGAAAACGGGGTGTTACTATTACCCCCTTAGGAACTTCAAATTTCCTAATGTGGCAATGAGGTGTAGTGTCGCCACTTATTCCACTATAATGACACCTAATAGTAGGAACATAATTTTTGCTATGATATTTGTTTTTCCTCACGTAAGAGTATTCAGTGTAAGGTCTTTTAAAAGGAGTTCTTTCATCTTTTGAACTCATAGCAAAAGTTATGGTTCCTTTAGAGGCACACTCTAGTTTCTTATTTAGAGAATTTATCTCTTCATGAAGACTAGGGCAAATCTCACAACTAGCAAAGTTCATCCAATTTTCATATTTGCGTGACTTTGTTTTAGGTGACTCAATTCTGGGACTTACAATTTTCTCATTGACAAGTAAAGCATGCTCATCTCTTAAACTTTCAAATGCTTCCTTAAGTTTGACAATTTCGGATTCTAATTTCAAAATAGTTTTCTTTTGAGCAATTATTTTTTTAAAAGCATTTAAGGACTCGACATGAATTTCTTCAATAGAATCTTGTAAGTCTTTATAAGTGGGTTTAAAGTCGGAATAAGAATCGGAATCGGAGTCTGAGGAGTTTACCTCATTTTTAGCTTTCTTCATGTGACCAATGAAGCATAGATCATCTTCATCCTTGATTTCGGTGTCACTAGTGTTAGAGGTAACTTCATCTTCTTCCCAGGAAATGTAGGCCCTTCTTCCTCTTGAGTTTCAATTAGCTCCGGATTTTCCTTTTTCTTTGACAAGCTCTGGATATTCATTCTTATAATGGCCTATCTTTCCGCAACCATATCAATTAACAACTTTCTCTTCATTATCCGATCTCTTCCTTTTCTAGAGGCCTTCCTAAAATTCACTAGATTCTTGCCATTGTGCTTCAACCCATTTCTTTTGATATAGCGGTTATATCGTCTAACAAATAAGATCATTTCCTCTTCATCGATGGCGTCATCATCGGATTCTTCATCATTTTGAACCGAAGAGGTAGAAACAGACGATGTGGTGTTTAAAGCAATGGATTTCCTTTCCTTATTCTTAGATGCATCCTCTCTAGACTTGAAACAATTAATCTCAAGCTCATGTTCCTTTAATTAGCCAAAGAGTGTAATCATGCTAAGAGCATTGAGATTTTGTGATTCCTTGATAGCGGTAACTTTTGGTTACCATTCCCTTGTAATACATCTCAAAATCTTATTAATGCAATCTTGGTTTGAAGTTTTTTTACCAAGGTTTTGTAACTTTTTTACAATATGAGTAAATCTCATTTGCATATAGGAGATGGTTTCACCATCATTCATGCAAAAAAGCTCATATTGTTGAACAAGGGTATTAATTTTTGATTGCTTAACATCATCGGTTCCTTCTTGAAGGGTTTCCAATACATCCCACATATCTTTAGCGGTCTTACAATGAGAGACGAAATGATACTCATTAACCCCAAGAGAGGAGATGAGAATATTTTGTGCCCTCAAATCGTATTGGACTTTCTTTTTATCATCTCGCTCCAATCGGCTTTAGGCTTACTTGTGCTACATCGTTAGTAACAACTTGCGGTTAAAACCGCCTGTTGGCCACGGCGTCCCACACATCCATATCCACCGATTGGATGCGAGCACTTATGCCCTCAATCCAATAGCCGTAATTTTATCTATCGAAAATAGGTGCTTTATCGTACGCCTTCTTGGGCTCCTTGTTAGCCATATGGATCAACTCTTCTAGTAGTTAGCCGTAAGAAGAGACCAAGCTCTAATACCACTTGTTGGTCTATATGGCTAGATGGTTACCAAGCTACAGGAGGGTTGAATAACGCTTTTGAATCGAAACGACAATATGTGAGTAATAAGATTTGACTTTAGAATTGAGAGATTCACTAAACAAATCTTATTAACAATCAAACTTTAATCAACCTTGAACAATATATAAAACTTATAACAATTTCAAATCAAACCTATATGAACAAATATGCTACGCTATCAACTTAAACCACAATACAAGTGAAATTGAATAATTGAATTGATGTTGCAATCAATTGATCTAAGTGAAGTGTTTAAACCCAATTCAATGAATTGGTCAATTTTCAATTAAAACTACTTAGATCAACAATAGCAATTAAACTATCAATTATTCAATTAATCACATGCAATATCAAAAATGTAAAAGGATAGGGAAAGAGAGAGAGGACACCGGTGTTTATAGTAGTTCACCCTTTTTCGTCCTCGTTAAGGGCTACATCTACTCTACTTGATGAAGTACGCATTCACCAAGGTCATCACATATGTAACAAGTGTTGATTACAATGTTTACAAGAGTTCCTTCAAATTAAAGCCTTAATTCTTCAACTCTTATGTAAAACACTCCCCCAAACTTCAAGTACCCCTTGAATTTGGTGCTTCTTGAATCTTTGGATCCTTGAATTACCCGTGCACCCCTTCGAACTCTTCACTCGAGTCTTCAATGCTACGTTTGGTAAACGAACCCCCTTCGACTTCAAGAACGGTTAGAAAGACCCCCAAGCCCTTTGGAGGTGGAATGAGATTATTCAATTCACTTTGAAGCCTTGATTAAGCCTAATCAATCTTCTTGAGAGAACCAACTTACAATCCATACTAGCACCCTAACGAATCTATTCACTCAAAGAACAAAGTGATTCTAAGAAAAAGTGTTTAATCTTGAAGAATGTATGAACAATGAGTTTTTGAGACCTAGAGAGAATAGTTGCAAATGATTCAATAAATTGGGAGTTGTGAGAAGGAGACTATTTATAGAGAGAGGTGATAAGACTAAGTTTTCGCACAAAAGTAACTGAGTGAATCGATCCACTAACTTAATGAATCGATTCAAACCATATAAGACAAAACAAGAAGGAGAGAAAAATGGATGCAAAATGGAACGTGTCAAGAGATATTTGAATCGACTCAAAATGCCCAGAAGAGGATTGATACGATTCATACATAGAATAAATTGATTCAGACAAGGTCAGAGAAATTGATGAATCGATTCAAACAGAAAATGAAACGATTCACACTTGAATCGATTCACTCTGAAAATGCTACAAATCATAAGGAACCCAAGAGCAGCATACCAAATTTTGACATACACATGAATCGATTCATTAAGAGCCAGATAACAAAATGCAATTTTTCTAGGACACATGAAATGGAATATGAAGGGAGAAAAGATGAATGACTATGAAGGCTGTTTTACACAACTAATGAGCCTATCCAAACAACAATAACAAATAATCTAGAATAAACATCATCAAAACAACTTATTAGCTAAGCTAGAGACTTCATTCTTGATGTTTGCTTTATTGAAGGAAAGTAGTGAGAAGGGAGTTGGCGATTTTCCGGTAGTGCAAGTGTTTCCAGAAGTTTTTTGGGACGACATTACCGAATTACCGCCAGAGAGAGAGGTGGAGTTTGCAATTGATTTGGTACCAGGAACAAGTCCTATTTTGATTGCGCCGTATCGGATGTTTGCATCAGAGTTGGGTGAATTAAAGAAGCAGTTGGAAGAGTTGCTCGAGAAGCAGTTTATTAGGCCGAGTTTTTCTCCATGGGGTGCTTCAGTGTTGTTGGTGAAGAAGAAGGATGGCAGCATGAGGTTGTGTGTGGATTAGAGGCAGTTGAACAAGGTGACGATTAAGAATCGGTATCCGCTACCAAGGTTTGACGATTTGATGGATCAGCTGGTTGGTGCAGAAGTGTTCAGTAAGATTGATTTGAGATCAGGATGTCACCAGATAAGAGTGAAGGTGGGAGACATATCCAAAACCGCGTTCCGAATGAGGTATGGACACTATGAGTATTCTGTGATGCCATTTGGAGTATTTAATGCGCAAGGTGTCTTCATGGAATATATGAATAGAATATTTCATCCTTTTGTGGATCGTTTTGTGGTAGTGTTTATAGATGATATTTTGGTGTATTCGAAGGAAGAGGAGGAGCATGCTGAGTATTTGAGGGTTGTGTTGCGTGTCTTGAAGGAGAAACAGCTGTGTGCTAAGTTTTCGAAGTGTGAGTTTTGGTTGGGGGAAGTAAGTTTTCTTCGTCATGTGATTTCGAAGGGTGGTATTGTTGTGGATCCGTCTAAGGTGAATGCAATGTTGCAGTGGGAATTGCCGAAGTTTGTTTTTGAGATTAGAATTTTTCTTGGGATGGCAGGTTATTATCGTAGGTTTATTGAGGGATTCTCTAAGTTAGGGTTGCCATTAACGCAGATGACTCGGAAAGGACAAACGTATGTTCGGGATGCTAAGTGTGAGAAGAGTTTCCAAGAGTTGAAGAAGAGGTTGACTTCAGCGCTAGTGTTGATTTTGTCGAATCCGAAGGAATCGTTTGTTGTGTATTGTGATGCTTCTAAGATGGGTCTTGGTGGTGTGTTAATGCAGAATCGTTAGGTTGTGGCTTTTGCGTCGAGGCATTTGAAAGTGCATGAGAAGAATTATCCGACTCATGATTTGGAATTGGCGGCAGTTGTGTATGTGTTGAAGATTTGGAGGCATTATCTGTATGGTTATAAGTTTGAAGTGTTCAGTGACCACAAGAGTTTGAAGTACTTGTTTGATCAGAAATAGTTGAACATGAGGCAGCGAAAGTGGTTGGAGTATCTTAAGGATTTCGACTTTCAATTGGGTTATCATCCTGGAAAGGCGAATGTGGTGGCAGATGCCTTGAGTAGGAAGACTTTGCATATGTCTGCTTTGATGGTTAAATAGTTGGAGTTGATTGAGCAGTTTCAATATTTTAGTTTGGTTAGTGAGTTGACGCTGGATGGTGTGAAGTTAGGAATGTTGAAGCTGACGAGTAGTATTTTAGAAGAAATTAAGAATGGTCAGAAGGAAGATTTAGGACTTGTAGATCGAGTGGTGTTGGTTAATAAAGGTAAAGGTGTGGACTTCAGGTTGGATGAGAACGATGTTTTGATGTTTCGTGATCGAGTTTGTGTACCAAATGTTCTTGAGCTTAAGAAACGATTTTTAGAAGAAGGTCACAGAAGTAGTCTGAATATTCATCCAGAAGCGACAAAGATGTATCAGGATTTGAAGAGGTTGTTTTGGTGGCCTGGAATGAAGAAGGAGATCGCAGAGTTTGTTTATGCTTGTTTGGTTTGTCAAAAGTCGAGGATTGAACATCAGAAGCCGTCGGGTTTGATGCAACCGTTGTTTGTGCCAGAGTGGAAATGGGATAATATCTTTATGGACTTTGTTGGAGCGTTGCGGAAGACTATGAAGCGTTTTGATTCAATTTGGGTGATTGTTGATCGGTTGACGAAGTCGGCACATTTTGTTCCTATCAAGACTGGTATATCCGTGGCGAGGTTGGTTGAGATATACATTGAGAATATTGTCAGGTTGCATGGTATTCGCTCTAGTATTGTGTCGGATCAGGATCCGAGGTTTACTTCTAAGTTTTGGGATAGTTTGCAAGCTGCTTTAGGAACTAAGTTAAGGCCGAGTTCTGCTTATCATCCCTAGATCGATGGGCAGACGGAGAAGACTATTCAGAGTTTGGAAGATTTGTTGAGAGCTTGTGTTTGGAGCAAGGTGTCAGTTGGGTCGAATGTTTACTGTTGATTGAGTTTACTTACAACAACAGTTTTAATTCTAGTATCTGGATGACACCGTTTGAGGCTTTGTATGGTAGAAGATGTAGAACACCGTTGTGTTGGTATTAGTCAGGTGAAAGTGCTTTGTTAGGACCGGAGGTTGTGCAAGAAACTATGGAAAAGGTTAAGATGATTCAAGAGAATATGAGAGCATCTCAGAGTAGGCAGAAGAGTTATCACGACAAGAGGAGGAAGGACATTGAGTTTCAGGTTGGTGATCATGTGTTCTTAAGAGTGAATCTTGTAACCGGTGTTGGGCGTGCTTTGAAGTGTCGGAAGTCGACTCCTCGTTTTGTTGGACCGTTTGAGATTGTTGAGAAGGTTGGGGTTGTAGCGTATCGGATTGCGTTACTACCATCTTTGTCGAATCTTCATGATGTGTTTCATGTATCTCAGTTGCGGAAGTATGTGTATGATGCGTCTCATATGATTCAAGTGGATGATTTGGAAGTAAGGGATAATTTGACCGTTGAGACTTGGCCAGTTAGGATTGTGGATCACGAACTGAAGCATTTGCGAGGCAAAGAGATTGTTTTGGTGAAAGTGATTTGGGTTGGACCGACTGGTGAAAGTGCTACTTTGGAATCAGAGAGTAGGATGAAGGTTTCGTATCCTGAGTTGTTTCCTTCTGGTAATTTACGAGGGCGAAAATTCTTTTTAGGGGGGGGGGGGGGGGGGGGGGAGTTGTAACAACCCGATTTTCATTAGATTTATTTTATTGTTTATTTATATGCGATTATATTTGCTTGTTTGTGATTATTTATCTCTGTGTGTATTTTTTTGGGGATTATTATAATTCGGTGTTAGAAGGGTATTTTAGTCATTTCGGATTTAGGGGTATTTTGGTCATTTTGTGAGCAAGTATAAATTAGTAATTTCACTGTGAGGATTATTTTTAGTGTTTCAAGTGGGAACCATTATCTTTACTAAGTTGTTACTAATGGGTTTTAGTAATTAGTTAAGAGCCAGTAACTATTCCTTATTTTTAACCGTGAGTGAGTAGAAACTTTGTGAGTTAGTTAATAGGAGCTTTGAGCCCATTAAGACATTTTAAGGGTTAAGCCCATTAGTGTGGAGCCTACATAAACTCTAGTCTTTAGAGGAAATAGGGTTTCACATTCATTTCACATAACTTTTGAGAGAGGTAGAGAGAGAAAGAGCTAGAGGTAGAAATAATAGCGGGTGCTGTAAAAGCTTCTAACTAAGAAGAGCAATACCTATGAGAGAGAATATCTCCTACTCCTGCCATTTTTCCCCTCTGTTCCCCGAGACTTCCTACTTGCTTTTTGGCGCTTTTCTCCACCTTGACTGCTAAAATTTGCAATTCTTCCTATCCCCTTAGAAAGTGAGGTAAAGAAAGTTTTTCCATTTTCTGCTTTATCAATCATGCCTTGTTTCATGAACATTTGCTCCTTCTCCAACTCACTCAGCCTCACCCTCAATCTTGAAATCTCCAGCTTCAGTTCTCGATTCTCTCTCCGCAGTGATGCGTAGTTGTCCCTGGGAGACATGGCTGCACTCGGAACACCGCTGCTTATTCTCTGTGATAGCAGCCCATCTCCTGAACTCCCCGACACGGCATTTTTCAAGCGCAACTGCTCAAAATACAAGACTTGTACCACCATCTGCAGTGGAAGCCTTTCATTCTGTGCAGCATGGTTGCATGCTTCTTGTGACAGCTTCTGACAGTCTATAAACTTGCAAAGTTTCTTGCATTCTTGTTCTGTTAATGCTGTATGGGCCTGAACAGAGGGAAAGAGGTGCATTATCAACATGAAGTAGGAAAAGTGAATAACAAACAGAAACAACTGATTAGTTTTGTATGTGTAACTTTTGCAAGATTGAGAATATGGTTTGACAATTAAGTGCCTAAATATTGGAATCATGGAAATATCTTATCTACAGTAAAAAAAAAATTACCTTCAAATAAATGTCGACGGCTCTATAAAGACCATCATCAATGACACGAGCATAATCAGGAAGTATCTCAATCAAAGCGATGAATTTCTGTAGACTTAAGCAAGGATCAGGAGCAATTTCTGCTAAAAAAGCATCAATAAGCTGACCTACTTTTAGCAGAGAACCATGTCCATTAGAACCAATCTCATCAGATTCATATCCGTAGTCTTCCGCTTCTTCCTCTTCAATCCGCTGCAAGAAATTCTCTAGTAGCCTGTGAACTGTATCCACGTCAAACAAGGAGTCTCCACTCTGCAGAGATGGTATAAGAAGATCATCAAGTGAAACCATTTCCAACCTTAATGATATCCTTCTTTCAAGCTCAAGCCTACATGGAATGGTGGCACCTAACATGATAGCCATCTTTAACATGCCAAACAAGAAAGTCAGGGGAATGATGGAAGAGCTTTTGTCTGTTGGCATGAGGTTGACAACAGTTTCCACAATTGTCCTCTGGTCCTTTTCTATAGTGGTTGGACTTGAATTTGTCCTTGATTGATTCCATAATTGACACTTCCCAATACCCTTCAGTGATGTTTGAGCATAATGCATCAGTGAAGCAATAATATTGTCTGATCTAACCCCCATTCTTCCCATGGCACATATAACTCTCTGGTAGAAATCGATACGCAGTATCGAGAGATCTTCAATCCACCATGCCACGCACTCATCCTTTATTTCCTTAGATTCACCATCACAGTGTAATTTAGATAAACCAGAAACTAATTGCTCTTTGCAAGCATTCATTGCAATAGCTTCCACAGATCCTTTTGTGATTTCTATCTCCTCCACTATATTTAGAGGTAACATCTCACAGGTAGATAGAACTTCCACTGACCTCTGAAGATTTTGAAAGACAATCTCATTCAGATAAATATCTGTTCTTGAGATGAGGTTTTGATCCCGGTATTCTTCTGTCATTTCTAGGTACTCGGCTGCACAGCGTAGTCGGGCAACATTAAATGTCGTTATTTCGAAATTCATTCCATAACAGAACTTCATCGCAAGTTCAAATGTCTGGTGTCCTCCTGGAAAATTAGGAAGCTCCAAGTTTGAAACACTAGAACCCTTGTTGGCTTCAGCAACCATCTTCCGGATCTTTCCACTTAGGGTAACCAAGGGAAACTACATGATGAACCATTGCAACAAATTAGCTTTGAGTTTAAAGTAACTTTTGTTTCTTAAAAAATTTATGACAGTATCTGAATAGTCTTGAGTTAACCAGTGAACGAATAGTGTTGAGTTGATCAGTGCAGCTAATATGTGTACTCAAAAGATGGAAGACATCAACTTTGTTCTTTGATAATTCAAAGTAGGCATCACTTATGGGTAAATAATCCATGTTAACATATGGATTCTAAGGCATACAATTACATCCTAATTCATAGAAATCCAAAGCCATAAATAATAACCAAATTTATCATATAAAACTTACAATTTAATATGACTAATACAAGGTTAGGAATGTTGAAATGAAATATTTACCTTATGTAGCAGAAATGACTCGCCATCAGCAACAATTGTAATGTCACCAGCAACATCAGCAAAAATCCTGCCATAAAGAAGAAAAATATGACTTCACAAAAGACACAAGCTCATCAAGAAATACAGTGCTTATAACTAACTAAGAAGCAAAAGATAAATAAGGGGTAGTTGAGCCTTATTACTGAAGTACCTAGTAGTGTATGAGTTGCAGAATTTAGGAGTAGTGGTAGTAGAAGAGTGCTTAGAAGAAGAGAGTGAGTTTTCAGAAACCATATTTGTTTTTTCTTCCTTTCTATCCGTTAGAAAGAGTGAAGATAAAACTAGGGAAAAGGAAGCTCTTCCTCCTTGTGTCTGAGGTGTGTCTGCATGTGTATGTTAAATGTTTCAGTAACAGCAACACAAACTGTAGCTTCTGGCTATGGATCATCCAATAATGTGTACGGATGATTGCAGCAGGTTCAGGAATATTTTGAAATAAACACCCTAAAAGACCCTCAACACATAGCAATCAATTATTCACAAATGCCATATACACAACTTTTTCTTTTCATTTTCATAACATGGCAAGGCCTGTGTGTGTAGTCTTCTTTTGCTTTTTGGCTGCTTTTGTTTCTGCCCTTTATTATAAATATTATACTCTTATCACTATCACTATACACTATATATTATATAGTGAGTATATGCTTCATATTCAAACGTGATATATAACTGTCACTATTGGCCTTTTGAGACGTTACAAGAGACTGATTAGTGCAAATGTGCAATGGTAAAATTTGCAAATAGGAGTGTACATGTGTATCACTAATTCACTATGTTTTATTGGCTTTGGATTTTGAAATGGCCAAAACCAAATGCTGGAATTATGGCTTCAATAATACTCATTACTCAAACAGTTACACAAATTGGTTATTAATAGCATGATTTGCTAATTCAAATCAAAATTTGCAGCTGCACTAAAATTTTAATTAAAGAATTTTGCATGGAAGGTTCAAACAGTTTTTTTGAGAGGCTTCAAGGTTGAAACATGTATTACTCCTTCAAGGTCTCAAAACAGTATTTATCAAACTTATTTGTTAAAAATTATCCAATTTTTTAAAATAAAATATCTAAACGTATAAAACATCCTACTAATCCTGAAGTTACTACTATTACCATGCAGTAATGTGCCTATTATGGTTGAAACTTGAAAGATGTGATAAATAATCCAAACAAGTGCAGAAAAAGGAAAAGAGTTGGTTCAAAAAAGAAAAAGTGGTCTAAGGACATCTGACATGGATTGTTGGATCAATGCAATGCAACTGAGTTGACACGGAACTCAATAAAGATGCAATTATTAGAGACAGCACCACTGCACACTCCTGCCTTCTTATGCTTTTTCCCAATTTATTTTCTTCTTTTTTTTATGGGTCGGCACTATTCAAGGAAAAAAAAAAGAAATATTTGCATTGAAAACATAATTTTTTACACTTTTTTAACTTTAACTAAAAAAGTTCGAAGGTCCTTATACTATATTTGGTTTCCTTAACCAGTGCCCCGGGGACACTAGTTAACATTTTCCTTTGTTTATTATAGGCTAAATTACATAGTTCTTTATTTGAGGTTTCTAACATATTAATCCAAGTTATTTTAATCATAAACAAGTCCGTTAAGTTTAAGGTTTGTAACAGGTTGATCCTTTAAGTTATTTTGGCCACACATAAGAACTTTAAGTTTGTAAATGTTTTCAATTTAATCCTTCTATTAACCAAATGTTAAAAAACGATGATGTGGCAGAATGACTAAATCGAAAACGTTTAGAAATTTAAACGAGTTATGTGCGACCAAAATAACTTAAGGATCAATCTGTTACAAACCTCAAACTAAATGACTTAGATGTGGCCAAGATAATTTAAATGACCAGTCTGTTACAAATCTCAAACTTAAAGAATACAAAGTGTAATTTAGCCTTTATTATATCACTTCCTCCTCCCGTCTCAGATTAGGTGTATCTTTTGAATTTTAAGCCATTATTAAGAAAATGAATAATATTGATTTTAATAGTAAAATATGTTTCTTTTACTAAAAATATTAATTGAAAAATGTTATCCAGTGTCCCAAGACATAAATTAATGAAACAAATATAATAAGAGAAATACTAACAAGTGTTTTTAGAGTATTTTTTTTAGGCAAAATACAAAATATAATAAATAAAAAGATAGAGGTACAAAGA
>Ga0315914_1010399_pt1 | contig 11587 bp, 5 predicted proteins | sample MpolenodulesMG_FD_203920 | JGI IMG/M metagenome (GOLD analysis project Ga0315914, IMG submission 203920) | Medicago polymorpha root nodule microbial communities from Los Angeles, California, United States - elongated nodules | ecosystem: Host-associated > Plants > Roots > Nodule | place: USA... | reverse complement strand
CAAAGTTGCAATTTTGGTCCACTAAGAAAAAAACTACAAAACAGCCCCCTAAGTTTTGCACCTGTGGCAGTTTTGGCCCCCAAGGCTGATATTGACTCGGTCTACGCTGACGTGGCACCCTAAGTGAGGTGCCACATGTTTTTTTTTTGCATTGGGGGGCCAAAACTGCTACAGTTGCAAAACCTAGGGGGCTGTTTTGTAGTTTTTTTTCTTCTTAGGGGGCCAAAATCGCAACTTTGGGAAAGTTAGGAGGCTAAAACTGCAATTAAGCCTAAGGTATAAGTCCCATCATTGTTGTGGATTAATACGACATCTTGAGGGCCTAGACTCGTAGACCCACGTGGTTAATCGTCGGTTATATAAACCTTAGATGATAATTGATCTTGGAACATGAATTAATTAAACAAATGACTGGAAGGGATTTGAAGAACCTTAACCACGGTTAAACCTCTGAATCAAAACTCAACAATCTTGCAAACTCCTCGCAATTAACAATTTTTAATTATAAGTTTAGTAAATTGCCTAGTAGAAAACGATAACCTTTCTGAGGATGATAACTTACTACTTTATTACTTAGAATAGTTTGGTGCACTTGCTAACTTTGGCACCACTAGCTGCCGAGCTGGATCCCCCAAACAAATCTCTTAGAAAGGTCTAGTGTAACGAACAAATCCCAAAGAATGGGGTATACATTTTCGTTGGATTTGACTTTGGGTGTGTCCCATACTGTCGCTGGTGAATTATGATCATGTACGAAAAGCAAAAAACACAACATGTTAACCAAAACGAGTTATATTTAATTAAGACTAAAATATTTTATGGACGGGGCCGCTATGACCTATTACATTAACTGAAATTTTATCATTAGCTTCAATCCATCAAAATTTTCAAAGGCTCTGGTCACTGGTTGGGGGATTGCGGCCTCTCGGTTCACTGCCCCAGGTCTACCCTCCCAGTTTTCCCGAGAAGCTTGATGATTTGGATCGCCTTAACTTTTGGTATACCTGACCACACTGATGGTCAGCTTAGACAAGTATACCAAATCGTTTACCAAATAATAAAGTGATAAGTAGAGTATCGTATCCACATGGATTGTCGTTTTGTTCAAACAATTTGCATTAATTTTTTTTTATGTTACATTTCTCTCCCCCTTAATGGACTAAAAATAATTAGACTCTTGGAAGTTACACTGGTGATTTAAAAAGCTTAAAATTAATCCTAAATTAGTGTTATCAGACAAGTTCATGATAAATTATTATTTAATAATATTAATAATTTATAGTCCATTGATTTATGATTAATTTTAAACTTTTAAATTATCAGTGTAACTTCCAAGAGACTAATTATTTATCGTTCATTCATTTTTGGATGATTCAATTCTCGCAAGGACAAAGACACCATTGGTGTTGTATCAAAAGTAAATATGTTTTTATATTGTATCCACATGGACTAGTGCGATATTATAAGCCGTTCAACAATAGTTATCATTTTAAGTTAAGGTTTATAAGTTGTTTTTTTTCGAAATCTAATTGAACTATAATGCAGTAAATAAAATGGAGTTATATAGAGACGTAAAACTGCTGGAATTAGACATCATTAAACAAACGTCACATATATTATCATTATCAAACACATAGACTCTAGTTATCCATCTATATTACCACGTATCACTCGACAACATCGTTTATGTCTAAATAATGTCGTGAGTTTGATCGTATTGTTTAATCGATGATTTCTTGGCCTATTAAACAATACAATAACATTAAGACTTGATACATAATGTGGTTATCAAAACCTAAAACCATTTCTACTATTTAGGGTTTAATAGAGGTCATTCTAACCTATATTCAAAATGTATTTTCCAATAATAATTCAAATCTATAAGATCAAAAACATAGAAAGCAAGAATAACATCAATATCATGAATAACTAAAATCATATATGACTCAGATCATAAATAATACATATTGAGTCTGATCAATTACGTCTAATCCCAACAAATGAGATTTAGCTAATCATTGTCATGTTAGCCTTGCAAAATTGGAAGAAATAAGTGGAAAGCATAACAAGATTGTGATTTCTCAATGAACTTTGATGAATCCGCACTCTCACACTCTTGTTTTGTGTTTCTCTCTTCAATTTGTCCATGTATCTCTCTAAAAAACATAAGATATCTCTGCTGGAAATGAGTGAATGGCTTTTATACTTCTTATGGTAAGTGACTGCTCGCCGATCGACGGGAGGCTCGCCATGGCGAGCGAAGCTTTATTCGCTAGTGGGTTTCTGCCACATTAACAAAGTGGTTAGAAACCGCCTTTGTTCGTCATGGCGAGGGCCATGCTCGCTTGGCCATGCCATGTTTCCCTGGATTCCATGTCTCTCTGACTTGGTACGCTTCAGGCTCGCCATGGCCTCGCTTGGCCACAAATAGAACTTCTAAAAATGGGTGCTCTCTAACTTGCCTCGCCTTGTGCTTGCTTCAAACTCGTTGTGGCGAGCTTTGTCACCATTACCTCGCCATGGGCTCACTGTGGCGAGCCTTGATAAACTTGAACTTGATGCTCTATGACTTGGATCGCTTTTTTCTCGCCCCAGGCTCGCCACGACGAGCCTATCTTTGCACTTCCTTTTGTTTCCTTGCTTTCTAAGTGTCTTGGCAAGCATTTTCCTGCACAAAAGGTTGTTATTAGGTATAAAAAACATAAATTGACAATTCTTCATTATTTTTGGGCTTTTCATTAGATAACTTGTAAAACAATTAATCAAAGTGTATAAAACATAATAGATATTTAACTACCTTATGACACTTATCAACCATCGGAATCACGAATGCACATTCATATACCAACTTTATTTTAATTAGAAAAGAAAGGGGTATCAACATTACATATATATTTTTATATTTTGTTAGAAAAAAAATATATTTACGCATATTTTTCAAAATATATTTATACAAGCTAATAAGATAAAAATATTCCTTAAAAAAAGTAAAACGTATTAGCGTCCCTCTAGATCCGAGGCCTCTACGGTCGCTTATTCCAACCATGGTCAAAGGGATATTTTAAATACATGTTTTTATTTTTTATTTTTATAAATACTAGTGTTCTTCGTTCAAAAATAAATACTAGCGTTATGCGGTTTCATTTTTTTTTACAATACTAACGCGTGTTATAAGCAATGCTTTTTGATAAAATTTTAATTTTGATTAAAATTATAAGTGTACATATATGGATTTTTAAATAATAACAAACTATGTCTATATTTTACCAAAAATATAAAAAATATAATAAAATTATTATCTTTTTCAATAACACCAACAATATAGCTAGAATTCTTAAAAGCAAATTTGTTTAAAGATACAACTTGAATACTTAGAAATTAAAAAAATCATGTATTCCCTTTGTATATTGTTATAGTGGTTAATCCTTGAGTTATAATTTCTAAGAAAATGTCTTCAAATTTTTTTTCTAAGAAAATGTTTATGGACAAAAAACATGTTTATGGAAACAGTTGTACCATTAAAGTTTTTCTTTCTTTTTATTTTCCCCTACTTTTTTCGATTCTATTATGATATTAATTTTCCTTCAAAAAAAAATCCTATTTATTTGTTAATATATTAATGAATATCGGATTTTATTATATATATATACAGAAATATACTAATGGATATACTAATAACAAAACAATGAAAAAGATTTCATTAAATATTTATATTTTTTTGAATCATCCCTAAATATATTTTATGTTTCTCTACTTTAACTAAAATTATTTTTTGGTTCACCTTTTTCTAAAATTAGGGTTTTGGACCCTTTATAACTTTTGGGACCTTTTCCCTTTTTTTAATGACGTGGTAGTATTGTGGCAAATTCGAATAAGATAAAATTGCTCTATGTCATTAGAGATGTTTAAATCTAAATTGATTCAAAATAAAACCTTAAATCTGATTCAAAAAATAGTAAACTATTCATGGTAAAAATTCATTGGATATTTTTTTTTTGAAGGAATTCATGGTAAAAATAGTAAACTATACATAGTAAACTATACATGATACTTTTTTAACAACTATTAGATCAGATGATATCGTACTTTCCGTTTTCAAAAGAGAACCAAACCAAATTGAACCGCACGTAAATTTATTTTATTAGTGTAGTATACTAGATTAATCTATTATTTGTTATTTTTTATTAATATTAATTAGTTTTTTTTACTAAACCACATAAAATTATTAAATCTGGATGGTATCATAAATAATTTTTTATTTTAGTATGAATTGATTTATTTAATTATGATACAACCCAAAAAACAATTTGAACTAAACCACGTCAAATTGGATTGTATTATAATCAATTTTTTTTAGAAGTAATCCAAACTAAATCGAATTGTTAATATTTAATTTTTTAGGTCAGATGATTAATCCAAATCGCACCCTAAACACTCATACATGCCATTGAATAATATTCGTGCCGTTATTTTTGTAATTTTTTTAAGTTTATTATTTATTTTATGTCTAAATATGTTTTTGGTCCTTATACATATATCATCTTTTCATTTTAGTCCCTTTAAAATTTCCCTTTGACATATAGTCCCTACAAAATTTTCAACCACTATTTTTTGTCTCTCTTTTTAAGCCAACTCGTGCGTAGCCTTTGTATTTTTTAATAACATTGAGCAAAAATCTGTAGAATATTATAAAAATCCCTAAAAAAAATATAATTTCTAATAAAACTCGAATTAAACAAGGATTTTTAATCGCAAAAAATATAAAAATTCATATTTGATTTATGTTTGTTCAAAAATTCTAATTATTTTTGGTAGAGATTATTACAATATTATAAACTTTTATGCGAAATTTTATTCAAAATTATGAATTCTACGTATGAGTTTACTTAAAAGGAAAGACCAAAAGTAAAGATGAAAAACATTTGAGAGACTGAAATTTGAAGAATTTTTTTAGAGGGACTAAAACAAAATTGGATATATCTATAGGGATAAAAAATATATTTAACCCTTTATTTTAGTTTAATTATTTAATATTAATATTTTTTTCTATAAAACAATTGATTTGTAACCCTAAATTCCAATTACCTCAAATCTTTGAGTTCTCGATTATCTTCTTTATCCTTCGTTCAAGCTCCGACATATTTTATTTCGCCATCATTGTTCTTTGCCTACATACACTGTCGTCCCGTCCTAATCGGCACACACACATTCGTTCTCATTTTGTGCAATATGTTCGCAATCCATCTTCCATATAGGAAGATTGTGCAAAATGAAAACGAGCCATGCGCGATCACCTATCCCAATCATATGCCTACCGCCACACATTCATTTTTTTTTACGAAATATATTTTAATTTTGTTTATATAAATATTTAATTTACAAATCACCATTTCTTTTTGTTTTTAAGAATTCTCATGATATTGTCTTCGTTTACCCTGTTGTAGGTATGAAATTTCCACCGTTTAGTTGGGATTAACCTTTGTCGGAGAATATGTTGGGCACATACGGTGGTTTTTCCTCGTTCAACCAAATTTTTTTCATACGAAAGAGTTAAAGATCGATCTCATATCTCTTGCCAAAGGTTCAATTATTTTACCACTTAGTCAATTTTTTTTACCACTTGAATCAATCTACTGTTGATATGACTCATCATTCCTAATAAAATGTTTATATGGAAATAATTTGACTAGTAAATAAAGTTGTTACTTTTTGTCATAAATTTTACGATTCTACTATGATATTTATGTTAATATCTTTATGAATATTAGATTTCATTTTATTTTTTGACTAAATATTTTGTTTTATTATTTTTTGAAAGGAAATATTTTATTTTATCATATATTCATAAATAAATACATATGTAGAATCGTAGATATGTATTTTATTTTATTATATATTTCATTTTTTACATATTTATTTATGAATATATAATAAAATAATATATTTTCTTTCAAAAATATTAATAAAGTAAAATATTTAGTCAAAAAATGAAAAGAAATCTGATATTCATAAAGATATTAACATAAATAAAATTTATGACAAAATGTAACAACTTTATTAGTCAAATTATTTTATTATTTTTTTGAAAGGAAATGTGTTATTTTATTATATATTTATAAATAAATATATATGAATTAATGAACACATTCATGTAAATCACGTGAATCGGTGATAGAGAAGTGATTCCATGGAGGCGTGACGTGTGAAAACGCGTTTACCTACTACCGTGAAAATGCAATAGTCAAACTTATTTGACTCTCATTATGGGCATTCAAACAAATAAAGTATAATCTAGAGCATCAAATTAAATTAAAAAATTAAAACAAAGAAAAAGAAAACAAGGCGCAAAATAAGGAAAATAAAAAATTGTATCCCTATCCTAATGAAGCTGACACGCTAAAGTTCTTTATATATGAAATCCCCAATTTGCCCCTATAGCATTTCTCCTTATGAATTTATGAATAAACAAAAAGACTCTGATTTTAAACGACGTTAGACAATTTATTCTTTACGTTAAGTTGTAAGGACTAATTTGGTTATACGCAATATAATTCACGAATTAATTTGCTAGTAAATAATATAATTTATGAACTAATTTATCGTCAAATGATATAATTTAAAGGCTTACTCGTTGTTAAGTTATCAAAATGATCAAATTGTTCGATGTAGTTTAATATGAGGGTCAAATTTGCTTATTCGCAAATTTCAGTACTATTTTTTTGTTATTGAAAAATGTTTAGGTGAATTGAGTCACAAAAGTTTATTACCTCCAAGACACGTTTTAAGACTCATCGAACTATAGGGGCGAATAAGTGATTTGCTTCCTCTAATATATTCCGCCACCCGGATGGTGAAAATTGATTCACGACGACTCATGAATGACTCAACTCCTTATCAACGAAGTAATCTCAAAGGTAAATTTCCAAACCTAGGGGCAAAAAAGTGATTTAATCCCCTCTATATATATCACCATCCAGACACAGTTCGACACTTTTTCAACCACTGATGATGTTCTTCTTCTTCCATTCTCTTCTTCACCACCGTTGGATTTTTCTGCTTATGTAAGCTACAAAACTCTCTCTCTCTCTCTCTCTCTACAAGATTAATTAGTGATAAGTCTTTATCATTTTGCAAGATAGGGTTTTCAATTTTCTTTAACCTTTTAATCATTTTTCAACTGTTAACTATGACCAGGTGCATAATCTACTGTAATTAGTGCAACCCATCATCAATAATTTGCAGTTTGAGGTTTGATTCATATTTATTCTTGATTATTTGCTTAATTATTGTGGTTTTGAGCTTGTTAAGTGTTTGAATTAATGCATGAACGAATGGAGCGTTTTGATCAGAAAAAAGTTCATGCATTTGGTTCTCCAAAACCCCCAATTCAATTGAATCCTATGCCAATTAATCAAATTAATCAAATGGGTTTTCCTGAAAATCACAAAAGTTCTGGTTTTGGTATTCCACCTTCATACCCTAACCCTAATACCAGTTTATCACCTAAACCATCATCTCCTTATCCCCAATTTATGCCTCCACAATCTCAAACTCATTCCAGGTCTTTGTCACAACCTACTTTTTTATCCCTTGATTCCTTTTCTTTGCCACCATTGAGTCCTTCCCCTTCCCCTTATCATTTAAGTTCTAACCCCTTTTCGGAATCGGGTTCGAAAGATGTTTCTATGGAGGATGGCTTGGGTTTTGGTGCCCATCATGCACCTTCGCCTAACCGCGGTCATGCTGTTCAACATGGTCATTGTCTTCCGCCTCGTAAAGGGCATAGGCGGTCTAGCAGTGATTCTCCTTTAGGGATATCAGAATTTGTTAACTCTGTGCCTCAGCTGGTGACGCCTCAGCTGGTGAGTGTCAGTGATCGTCGGACTTTGGTTTCTGGAGGAGAGAAACCTGGTTATGAGAAGCCGATTCAGTTGGTGTTGAAGGATAGGGACTGTGTTGATGGGTTTAGAGGAGAGAGTTTTGATGGGAGGAAAGAGAATGATGGAGCTGAAATGGATGATTTGTTTAGTGCTTACATGAATTTGGAGAATATGCACAATATGAGTTTTTCGGGTATGGAAGATAGCAGAACCAGTGGTTCGAAGACGGTTGAAAGCAGCGATAATGAAGCTGAGAGTCGTGTAAATGTGAAAGGAATAGGTGCTAAGGGTGCGAGTTCAAGCTGTTCGGATGAGAGGAGGGAAGGAGTCAAGAGGAGTTCTAATGGAGATATTGCTCCCAGTGGTCGACATAGGAGAAGTTACTCATTGGATAGTTCCATTGAAAATTTTAATATGGAAGATCATAAGCTTCCTCCTTTACAAGGTCGACCTGGTCAACACTCGCCTAGCAATTCAATGGATGGTAGTAAAACACCAGAAATCAGCATGGAGTTTGGAAATGGTGAATTCAGCTCACAGGAGATGAAGAAAATAATGGAAAATGATAAACTTGCTGAAATTGCTGCGGCTGATCCCAAGCGTGCAAAGAGGTAAGAATTGTCTGTTCATTTCCCATATTTCTGTGTCTTTCTTTTGGAAAAAACATGAAAAAGTAAAACTTTAACAATGACTTATCATAAATGTTGAATTCTCTTCTAGGATTTTGGCTAATCGTCAATCAGCTGCTCGCTCAAAGGAGCGGAAAATGAAATACATTTCTGAATTGGAGCAGAAGGTCCAAACTCTTCAGACAGAAACTACTACTTTGTCTACTCAGTTTACCAAATTACAGGTGCGAATCATCTTAGTTGAAATGATGTTCCTTTTTCTTAAGCTTGCGAATTATATTTGATTTCCATATATCATGTATGCTGCTATTAATTCATTCATTCTTTACTTTTTTATTGCACTTGTCTACAGATGGATCATCAAGAGCTTAAAAGTGAGAATAAAGAGTACAAATTGAGGCTTCAATCCTTGGAACAACAGTCCCAACTGAAAGATGGTATGCATGTGCTTATTCCTTTTACTTTGGGTTCTAGTCAGCTGATATCTGTTTTAACTTATTCCTATGTGTGAAGTGCAGACTATTTTTTTGGAATTGATAATTGTGTTATTTTTTATATTTTTTTGCATAGAAATAACTTGCATATATGATCGTGCTCAAAGATATGTGATTTTCTATATTTAGATGGATTTTATGTGGAATAACACTATTTATCATATACTGCATGACAAATTTTGGTGTTTGAATATAGTAATTCAAATTTTGGTTTTTTGATCCAATCTTGTCCAATGATCTCTGCGCAACTGCACCTTTTAAATCTTCCTGCCTGACATAGTACTTTTGGTTTTTGGAACCCAAGTACCATATTGTTCTGAATCTCTTGGTTGCATGTTATAACCTCTTTAAAACTGCATATACAAACTGTTTGAATGTAATATGGTTTTAGACTTCTGTCGTGTAGCAACAACAATAACCAAGCCTTAGTCTACCTTATGGGATCAGCTTTATAGATCAAATGACGTCATAATTCTCCATTTTAGTATCATGTATTAAGTTCAGTGTTAAACTTTACCTTCAGTGTTGTCAATCACAGCGGAAAGTAGTGGGTTGTTCCAATTCCGCTATGCTACAGTGCTATAGGGCTACTATATCCGCTATTTGACAGGACAATATGCTAAATAGCGTATGACAGAACAATAACAAACAAAAACTATTTATTTAAATTCTGCCATGCTATAGTGTTGGTATTTGACAACATTGTTTACCTATGAATCTCTTTATCAGCATTTTTCAGCACTGGATTTCATTATCAATGCATTATACACTTTAAGTTGCATCATTCTAAGACACTAGCAACATATTTTTTGATCTTGTTTCTACATATCTTCATGCCACCACCATCCCTTCTTCAGAAGCACTGTAATTTCTTGATTTTGTGCTGCAATTGATTATCTTCACTGGACCAAATATTTAGCTATGTATTCATTTGTGTTCTTATTTTCGCAGCTCTGAATGAGACTTTGGATGGCGAAGTCCGGCGCTTAAGACGCACTGTAGCAGAACTAGGCGGAGAGTCTGCCCTCTCAGGTCTTATGGTTCGACAGCTTGCTATTAACCAACAAATGTTCCAGGCGCAGCATCAGCAGCCAAACCAGCTTAGAAATTTCCAGCCGCAAAACAGCATCTCTCAGGAAGAAACACAGACTCAGTCGCAGCAGCATATTCAACGCAATCATGAATTCCAATCGAAGCATCAGAATGGCAAAACCACTGCATAATGCTTTCAGTAAACGGTATATAAGCAATTGATGATATTGGTTGCTCTTGATTCAAGTTCTTGACTAAATATATTCTTTGAATTGGAGCTGGTGGCTTATAATCAGTTGTATGTATATAAGCAGTGAACTACATACATCAGTTTGCCTATATAGGGCTGTTCATTATCTTTAGACTTTAGTTAAAAAAATAATTCGTTCTAAATACTTCATTCTCCCATGTGTCCTGGGAAGGATTTTTTCATGTTAGTCTACCTTTTGGTCATTGGTCATATTATGAATACAACCTCGGTGTTGTCATACTGAAGTTTTAAACATTTTTAAGTATTGGTCCATGGTGGACCATTTATGAAGGTGTTGTCATATTAGAATTTGCCATACAACCCCATTTCTTATTGCATGCCCCCACATCTGTGTTTCTACAATGCCCCTCAAGTTGTACAGGAAGCAAACTTCCATGCATGTTTTTCTTCCTGTCTATACCCTACCGGAATCCAACTTCCGGCAGTGCTTATTTTTTAACGACTGTATGACTTTTGATAACACTATTAACACCCTTATTTGCCGATGCTACGTCTAGATGGCTTAGAGGTTTGTGTTTTTGGCAGTTTGTGATTTTGAAAGGTCAGAATGGTTTATTAAAGAAGACACCATCTGTACCAAAAAATATATTTTAAAAAAGAGAACATCTTCAAAAACAAACTTTTAGTAGGTGGGTAGTGATAAAAATCTAGGTGTTAATATCTCAACTTGTGGTTTTGACCCAATTTGATTATAATGTGCAAGGTGGGTTTGGTGTGCATGATAGAGAAGAAAAATATTTCAATAGCACAAATTTGAAGGATTTGCCAAAATATTGCAAGACCAATTAGACTCAGATTAAATTACACATCAAATGGGTTATGCTGTTTGGTTTTTGATGCATGACGATTCGTTTATTAATAAGTTCAATACGAGTTAACATTTTGTGTGTAAACTAGATATACTCTGCGGCTCGCGCGCAGCTGTAGGGAGTAATCTCTCGAACCAAATAGAATCGTAGTAGGCAGCAAAACTCTTCCGAATACATATAAGATGAAAGCATATTACAAGTCTCTTTTAATCACCGTATATACCTTCCCAAATTACTAATGAAACCATTATCAATTGATCTAGAAATAATACAAAGGCATGCAAATAACATAACTAATTGTCAATAGTACACATCCTGTGGTTTTCTTTTCCTCGGAACAAGGTGAAGATCAATTTTCTTATGCATAGTTATTCCTGGTTTAACTTGTGTATCCAACACTTGTTCCTTGTCAAAGCCATGAGGCAGCTTCCAATCAAAAGAGTGCAGAAGATTAGCAAGTGTAAGCTCAACA
>Ga0315914_1010398_pt1:0-10000 | contig 11588 bp, 8 predicted proteins | sample MpolenodulesMG_FD_203920 | JGI IMG/M metagenome (GOLD analysis project Ga0315914, IMG submission 203920) | Medicago polymorpha root nodule microbial communities from Los Angeles, California, United States - elongated nodules | ecosystem: Host-associated > Plants > Roots > Nodule | place... | reverse complement strand
CATAAGGGAGCTTGACTGCAAGACCCACCCATCGAGCAGGGACGAAAGCCGGCCTTAGTGATCCGACGGTGCCGAGTGGAAAGGCCGTCACTCAACGGATAAAAGTTACTCTAGGGATAACAGGTTGATCTTCCCCAAGAGCTCACATCAACGGGAAGGTTTGGCACCTCGATGTCGGTTCTTCGCCACCTGGAGCTGTAGTATGTTCCAAGGGTTGGGTGTTCGCCCATTAAAGCGGTATGTGAGCTGGGTTCAGTTCGGTCCATATCTGGTGTGGGCGTTAGAGCATTGAGAGGACCTTTCCCTAGTACGAGAGGACCGGGATGGACGCACCTCTGGTGTCCCAGTTATCGTGCCAACGGTAAACGCTGGGTAGCCAAGTGGGAAGCGGATAACTGCTGAAAACATCTAAGTAGTAAGCCCACCCCAAGATGAGTGCTCTCCTATTCCGACTTGCCTAGAGCCTCCGGTATCACAGTCGAAACAGCGATGGGTTCTCTACCCCTGCGGGGATGGAGCAAAAGAAGTTTTGAGAATTCAAGAGAAGGTCACGGCGAGACGAGCCATTTTTCATTAACGATAGGTGTTAAGTGGAAGTGCAGTAATGTATGCAGTTGAGGCATCCTAACAGACCGGTAGACTTGAACCTTGTTCTTACATGACCTTATCAATTCGATCAGGCAATCGCCATCTATTTTGATTGTTTAACTCTTTGACAACATGAAAAAACCAAAACCTCTGTCCCCTATCCCTTGAATAGCTAGGGATGGAAGGGCAGAGGCTTTTGGTGGCCTCTCCAGTCAAGAATTAGGACCTGACCAATCCATCCCGAACATAGTGGTTAAACTCTACTGCGGGGTGAGAAAAACACAAGAAGGGGGGTTGAATTGTGTTTACTTTTTCTTCGTTTTCTCCTACTTAAGTCACTGATCAGAAGCAGATAAAGTTCAACTTCTAAAGTGATAATCAAAATCTAAATGCAGCGGATAAAACAGAGAGAGAGAGAGAGGGAGAGAGAGAGAGAGAGAGAGAGAGAGAGAGAAGAAAGACACAAAGCAATTATAAAGGTTCTTTCCACAAACCAAAAGTAGTCCTGCCCCCTTGCACTTCCAAGGAGAGTTCACTAGAAATGTAATATCTGATTCCAATTGCTCACGTAGCAAGAGACTTCAAATTACTTAAGCACACCTGCAAGAGATTTCTTATGCTCCTGAACTAAATCAAGAGACTTCTTATGCTCAAGCACACAAGCAAGAGACTTCTATTCAAACAGAATTACAAAGAAATTTGTTTGAGGTTGAACACTTGATATACAATCAGTGGTGCTTACAACTATTGCCAATGATCGACAGGGAAACACACCTTTGTTATACCATTTACAATGGTGTGTTGAAACTTGATGAAAAATTATGTGGAAGAGAGAGATGATGAAAGTACTCAACAAGTTGAATGCTGCAAAGTTCCAGCAATAGCAGACCACGCGACACGCAAAGACTGGATGAAAGAGCGCGTGCTGCCCACGCGCCAGACAGGCGCGCGTGGGCCAGACGCAGAGAGAAAAGAAGTGGGTGGATAAGATGGAACACATGGCGCTTGCTGGTTGACTGGCAGGATTTATCTCATCTTAATTACTTGAAATTTTATTTAAATATATTTTTTTACTAAAATTCATGATTTTTTTTTTGTCTATAAATAGAATCTTGTTTCATTTGATTTGGACACAGAAAAAAAACAAAGTTTTTCACTATCTTAATATTATTATATTTTTATTAACTTTTCTTTTGAAGTTTTAATCTTCTTTTTAGTGAAATGGATCCCAACAATAATCCTTTCAACACCCATAATTCTTCTAATTACCCATTTAGCTACCAAAATCCCAACAATTATCAAAATCCAAATCAATTTTCCAACCAACGTCCTCAAAACATACCTAATTTTGGTTTTGCACCAAATTTCAACCAGTCATCCTCTATTCCAAACTTTAATCCATATTATGGATCTATGAGGGGATATTCATCTCAAGCACCAATGTTTAATGCTTATATGCCAATGGGGAATGAAAATGTTTCGAGTGTTGGTGTACCTGAATTTCTCGAATTTTCAACACAAATAACTTTTGGTGGCATAACAGGTGCTAATGAAGTCACTCCAAATCCAGAGGATTCAACTCCTAATCGCAAGAAAAACCAGCAACCAGCATGGACCACTGAACAAAATTTGGTGCTAATTAGTGGGTGGATTAAACATGAAACAAGCAGTGTTGTTGGGAGAAACCAAAAAGGTGAAACATATTGGGGTAGAATTGTTGAGTATTGTAATGAGCATTGCTCATTTGATCCTCCGCGGGATGGAGTTGCATGTCGAAATCGTTATAATTACATGAACAAAATACTGGTAAATGGATTGGCGCTTATGATAGCGCTAAGCGTTTGCAAGGAAGCGGTTGGTCGGAGAATGATATTTTGGCAAAAGCGCAGGAATTATATGCAAGTGGGAAGAATGTTCAATTCAATTTAATGGCAGAATGGCACGCTCTCCGTGATCAACCACGTTATGGTAGTCAAGTAGGATGAAATACTGGCTCATGAAGTAGTGGATCTAGGAGATCTCACGAGAGTGATGCATGTGTCTCAAACTCTGTAGGATCTAGTGCTCGTCCAATGGGTAGGGAGGCAACTAAAAAAAGGGTAAGAAGAAAAGCAAGGAAGCTGCCTTAGAGGTGGTGGACAACGAGTGGGCTGAATTCAAACAATTCAAGGAGAAAGAGCTTGAACGATTGGACAAGATAGCCTTGATGCAATAGGAGGCTAACCAATCGACGAAATAAGGGAAAAGATAGTCTTGATGTTTTGAGGCTATCTTGCCAAGCATGAGTCTTTTATTTCATCAATTGGTTAGCCTCTTGTTGCATTAAGGCTATCTTGTCCAATCGTTCAAGCTCTTTCTCCTTAAATTGTTTGAATTCAGCTCACATGTTGTCCACCACCTCCAAGGCAGTTTCCTTACTTTATTTTGTACCCTCTTTTTAAGTTGCTGGGACCCATTGGACGAGCATTAGATCCTACAGAGTTTGAGATACATGCATCACTCTCGTGAGATCTCTTAGATCCACTACTTCTTGAGCCAGTATTTCGTCCAACATGACTACCATAGCATGGTTGATCACGGAGAGCGTGACATACTGCCATTAAATTGAATTGAACATTCTTCCCACAATGCGTATAATTCCTGCGCTTTTGCCAAAATATCATTCTCCGACCAACCGCATCCTTGCAAACGCTTAGCGTAATCATAAGCTCCAATCCATTTACCCAGTATTTTGTTCATATAATTATAACGGTTTAGACATGCAACTCCATCGCGCGGAGGATCAAATGAGCAATGCTCATTACAATACTCATCAATTCTACCCCAATATGTATTATCTTTCTGGTTTCTCCTGACAACACTAGTTGTTCCATATTTAATCCACCCACTAATTAGCACCAAATTTTGTTCAGTGGTCCATGTTGGTTGCTGGTTTTTCTTGCGATTAGGAGTTGAATCCTCTGGATTTGGAGTGACTTCATTAGCACCTGTTATGCCACCAAGAGTTATTTGTGTTGAAAATTCGAGAAATTCAGGTGCACCAACACTCGGAACATTTTCATTCCCCATTGACATATAAGCATTAAACATGGGTGTTTGAGATGGATATCCCGTCATAGATCCATTATATGGATTAAAGTTTGGAACAGAGGATGGCTGGTTGAAATTTGGTGCAAAACCAAAATTAGGTATCTTTTGAGGACGTTGGTTGGAAAATTGATTTAGATTTTGATAATTGATGGGATTTTGGTAGCTAAATGGGTAATTAGAAGAATTCTGGGTGTTGAAAGGGTTATTATTGGGATTCATTTCACTAAAAAGAAGATTAAAACTTCAAAAGAAAAGCTAATAGAAAGATAATAGTATTAAGATAGTGAAAATTTTCGTTTTTTCGCTGTGTCCAAATCAAATGAAACAAGATTCTATTTATAGACCAAAAAAAATCATGAATTTTGGTAAAAAAAAATTCATTTGCAATGAAATAATTGAGTTCAAATAATTAAGGTGAGATAAATCCAACCAGCCAACTAGCAAGCGTCACGTGTTCCTTCTTATCCACCCACCTCTTCTCTCTCCACGTCTGGCCCACGCCCACTCACGTCTGTCTGTCGTGTGGGCAGCACGCACTCTTTTATACGGTCTTTGTGCGCCACGTGGCCTGCTATTGCTGGATTTTACGACATTCAACTTGTTGAGTACTTTCATCATCTCTCTCTTCCACGTCATTTTTCAACAAGTTTCAACACACCATTGCACAATTATTAAGTGTTGAAATTGACATTCAACACACCATTATAAATGGTCTTAGTCGTAGAGCTGCATTCTGAGTAATCACTTTCTATTACAATTCCTTCCACCTCAGCTTCTCTTATAGCATTTGAAGCTTCTTTGTCAGTCTTAAATTGTATTATCATATTTAGCTAAGACTTAATAATATGAAATGAATGATTAAATAAATTAAATAATTATTTGAATGTTCTTTTTGATTGAATTAAACGAGGTAAAGTACCTTATGGACATTACTTCATCATTTATCTCTGATTTCTTTGGAGGAGGAGCTGTATATCCAGGTTCATATTGCTGCAAAAACAATTATCAATATGAGCAGTGTAATATTAATTAAATTATGTTCACTGAATACATAAGAAGAAAAAAAAAAACCTAAACCCAATTTCCTATTTCCTACAAATCACAATATCATGAAGATAGAACAACTAAAGGGTCATATAATTAGCTGAGAGATTTTAGTATGAAAAAAAAATACAAAATCACTTATTGATGAAAATTAAGAAAATTCTGAATATATAAAAAATAAAAGCATAAGCTTCTAACAGTTTCTTAATAAGTTAATTAAAAGATCATGCGTTTTTTCTTACCTTAACAGTTCCAGAACAAGAACAAGGTGCTTCCAATCTTTTGGAGCTTTCAAACTCTTCCATATTTTTCAAACGGTAACACCCAATGATCACTTTTTTCCTCTGCTTTTTTTGTTTTCTACTTTTCTGTCTTTCTCAATAACAGGTCTTTATATACGAAAGAAAGAAAGAAAGAACCAACTTTAGAGAGTTCCAATATTACCCTTGTATGATATTTTAGGAAAATAAATAAATGAATTTTAATATTACCTAATTTCAGATGAACCTAACCATGTACCATCTGTATGTTTAATTCTATAATGGTAAAATTGTCTTAGTAAATTTAACTTTGGTTAAAGGAATTGAAGATAAAATAATTTAATTCCTCAACAAAAATAAAATAAATAATTGAATTGATTTTTTTTGACAAATAATAATGATTTAATTGATATGGACTGTCAATGTAAATATTGGAGTGAATATTACTCAATTCGATCCTGAACGATTTTCTCACGGTCTAATTCAATGACAAAAAATAAATCCAAATTAGTTATGATATTTTGATAATAGGGATAAATTAGTCTCTTACTGTCTCTGATAGCTTAACTCAATATGAAGAAGAAATGATATTTATCTAGGAGAGAGGAGAAGACACTTAGCCAAACAATCTTCATCAAATGTATTTTTGTGATTAGAGTCTCCATCAAAAATTTAACTTTATCTTTAAGATTATAAAATTAAACAATCACCGCGAGCTATTATTATTATTATTATTTTTGACAAAATAAATATGTTATTCAATTTTACTTGATTTTGCAATAACCAGAAGTATTTAGGTGGAAAATTATGTTAAAATGTATCCGATCTAGTATTCTAACCTAACAACATAATTACAAATTGTTTTATAAAAGACATAATTATAAATTGTCGTAAAATGAATAAGGAAAATGTTAACGAGTGCCTCCGGGCACTCTTTAAGGATCAAAAGTAGTAAGTATTTATGAAAAAACGTGTAATTCATGTATTGGAAATTGAAATATTTGACTTTTTTTACAAATTAATTACTTATTTTAAAATGCATAAAAAAGTGTCCCGAAAACACTCGTTAGCAAAACCCAAAAAATAATTAGAAAAAGAAAAATAAGTTATATAAATGACTAGAATTTATACACGTCCAAAATGAAAAAGAATGAAATGATAAGAGGAGAAACATATATTTATTTATTGGTTAGGAAGGAAGGGGGCACAAATGCAAATTATTGCACCTATCTAACGAAAATTTATGAGACTGAGATACCTTTTTCAACAACGGTTCAAAATTTGCCCTTAAAAGGTTCAAGACTTTAAGCCTGGGACCTATGATTTCTTCACCAACGGTAACAAACGTTTCAAAAAAACTGAAATTTGAAATCACGGGCCCCACTTGCTCCTCTTTAAAGAGAAAAAGGCTACACTAATACTTTTAAAAAAACGCTAACAAAGTGGGCATTTGTTAAGAAGTCTAAACAAAAAACTTTGTCTTAGAAATGATGCATTTCAATGCATTGAAACTTTAAAAAGTAATTTTTTTTCCATAAAACTTACTTCCTCCGTCTCATATTATGTGATCTAGTTGACTCTGTCATGTATGTCAATGCACAATTTTGAACTTAAATATCTTTAATAATCTATTAGAAAAAATTTGATATTTAGAAAATATTCGTCGAGACAAATCCAACAACATCTTAAATGTTATATTTTGTCTTTATATATTAGTAGAAAAATAAAGTCAAAACATGTTATATAAATAATATATATATTTCAATTGGGTCATTTAAAACGGGACGAAGGGAGTATAAATTATTTTTATTATTGAATCCTTAACATTACCCATATTTTTAAGGGTTTTTCTATCATGTGCAAATTTGCACATGTTAAGAAGTTTAAAGTAGTAACTTTGACTTGAAACTTGTGTTTTTTATATTAAATATGTAACTTATAATCAATAATTGTTGCTTTCAATGAAAAGATACTACTTTTAGTTATCTTAACATGTGCAATGTGTATGTAATATTGTACACGTTAGAAAAACCCTATTTTTAACAGGTGCATGTAGGTGTAGCTGATGCTCAAGCTATACTTTGTCGTTCCAGAAGTGTCCACGTTTGAAACAAGAGAACGGGTCAGCCACACATTTCTAACAATGAACTATCCGGATAGTAAAAGTTTCACTGTTCACACAGATTTAAGCCTCCAGGATTAATGTTGATTATCATATTCAAAATGAAATTTGTATAGGGAGTGTCCTACAAGTTGTAGCATTTATTGCTTGGAGAAGAAAATGTAGAGAGATGAAGTAATGATACACAAAAATACAAAATACACTGAAACTTTTGAAAGAAATTATTCAAGAACATGAGAAAATGTTCAAAAAAAAATCAGTAGAACGTAGTAGAAAATAAGAAGAACATCTTTGAATCGTAATTTTGAAAATTGATCCCGAAATTAAAAATAGGATTGATAATTCAAAATTATTTTCTGTTTATGGCTATTTTAATTAGTTAGTATTTCATAATTATGTTAATGAAATTCAAGTTCAAAACCTAATCGTTTCTACTATCTTCTTTAGACAACGCCGCAATATAACCTAGGTTAATTCGGAATATATGTTGTTGTGAGAAGCTTTGTATGAGTTTTTAACTGTTAATTTAGTAAATCATGAGTATGTACCACATAGTTGTTTGTTTCCTATGTTAATTCCAACAAAGACGAAGGGAGATTCAAGGATTCCCTAATCGTCGTTAATACTCTGAATCATAAGCCAAATATTGCATTGGGCAGGAAAATTTAACCCTGCAACTCTATTCAATTCTATTTTACTTTCACAATTTGAAATAAGTTTTACTAATTGCTAAGTTGAATGACAATCTCTGTGGAGAACGATAAACATATTAATTTATTACTTGTTACGATTTGGTGCACTTTCTAATTTCGTCCATCAGCTATCATAGTTGATGGTTTTCTCCTTTTGTTTGTTTTGACATTGGTTTACTTTTCCTTTTGTGTTTTTTGCCGGTCTCTTTATTCGATTGTTACGTTTGTTTAAACTTTGGTGTTCTTCTTTGGTACGCCTTGTTTTAGGGAGAATGTTTTTCTGGTTTGTTCAACTTTGGCGCTCTTCCATTTTGCCTTGTTAAAAAAAAAACTATTGACCCGTTTGTATTTTTATAAATATAAAATGAAGAACAATAACTTGAAAGTGGCGTTGATAATATTGACCGGAGGAAATAAATTATGGTTCAAAATTAAAACTGATAATCTTTTTTTGACATATATTTGTTGAAATTGCGACATATGTTCTGCGACTAATAAAGTATTTATTTAAATATTCAATTATTGTATGGTATCACTATATTGTATCTCATATGTCTTAGGTTGACATTCTATATCTTCGACTATATTATAGCCACATTTACATTTATATATTACAAGTCTGTTGCTTTGTACCTTTGGTCTTTCACCTATGTTTGCAAATAAACTTTCAATCTTCAAATGATTATCTTTTGGGGCATAACATATATTTAAGACGGAGAGTTTACAAGGAAATAAACCTAAATTTCAAGTCTGAAATTCATATCAAAACATAGGTAGGGACGGAGCCAAGTACTCCCTCCGTTCCTAATTATAACCAAATTTGACTTTTTAGATTCATTCAATTAACGATGTATATGGTTCATATTATGGATCACATACATCATTAATTGAATGAACCTAAAAAGTTAAATTTATTTATAATTAGCAATAGAAGGAGTACATTAGTACAGGGGCAGCTGCCACCCCAAATAACAAAGTGTATATTTGGCCACATGAGTGAAAGCTTTGTCTTCTCGCAAGGCAACAAACCATTTAAAGTTGTTGTATTTACAATTTGCAATACCAAAGTAAATTTATGGGCAAAGTTTATTGACCAAAGCAATAACCGACACATCTTCTTTTTATATCATCCTGGTAAAATTTAGGGGTGGCAAAATCGGCTTGACACGTCGGGCCGACCCGTTTGGCTCGCTATTTTTGATGGGCTGAGTCGAAGTTTTGAACTCGCTTTTTATAGTTGACTCGGCTCGTCTCGCCTCGTTGAAAAACGGGGCGGGGCCGGTCGGCCCGCTTAACTTGTTGGAAATAATTATGCTATGATAACAACATGAGGAGGAGGAGGAGCACCATATATTCATAACTTAGATGATGATTGACTTAGAGTTGATTGACTTAGTAGAAGAATTATATTGCTGGTGCAAAACAAATCCATAACTTTAGCTCATATTCCTGTAATAAAACTAAAAAAACTTTAGCTCATATTATGTCTGAAATTCTTTACCTTCTATTTCAATCGGTGTTTTTTATTTTTACAAAATAAAGTATCAAATGAAGTAGATAAAATAGTCACAAAGAAGGGGGGGTTTGAATTGTGACCCTTTAAAAATTATCCTGAAACTTAAAAGTAATTCTCAAGTAGTTTACTTGGAATGGTTGAGTTAATATTCTGACTTCAGAACGTTCTGAAGTTCATACACAAAAACTGTTTGATAAAGTAAGTGTGCAAGTGTGTGTTGTGTATACTGTAATTAAAGAGTATAGAGAAGAGAGATAGAACACACAGAGATTTATAGTGGTTCACCCAATGTGGGCTAGTCCACTCCTCACAATCTTGTGAGATTTTTCACTATGATGCTTGAGATAACCTCTCAAATCCTGCACCTTACAATCTTTGTTCACATGAACAATTACAACTTTGTATTCACTAAGCCTCAGCAGGCTTGCACCTTGTTGCTAAGTTAACCACTTAAACTTTTACAATCTTTACTCAAACTAACACTTTAGTACCCCTAAAGCTAGATGAGATTTTGATTACAATTTGTATGGAGGTTGGATGTTTGAGAATCAAACAGAAGAGGAGGAAGACGAAGTTATCTTTGAAAGAGATAACAGAGGGTATTGGTGTACACTACAAGAAGGTAAAAAGAGCCTTCAGTGATAACCAATCTCAATTGCAAGAGCTTCAAACAATTCAAGTTGTTTTC
>Ga0315914_1010397_pt1 | contig 11589 bp, 4 predicted proteins | sample MpolenodulesMG_FD_203920 | JGI IMG/M metagenome (GOLD analysis project Ga0315914, IMG submission 203920) | Medicago polymorpha root nodule microbial communities from Los Angeles, California, United States - elongated nodules | ecosystem: Host-associated > Plants > Roots > Nodule | place: USA... | reverse complement strand
GATGCAGCTGAATCAACAGCAGTCCACACCTGACAATATTCAATTTTCCATTATTCTTGGGAAGCTCAAAGATAAACTTCATCGTACTTTGACCACTTTGGAATCTTTCCAAATCAAAAATGCTGATCATGTATTTAACACAGTTATGACATATCTACCTCAAGATTTTCGAGGAACTCTCATCAGACAACAACGCGAACGCTCAGAGAGGAATAAGCAAGCAGAGGTGGATGCTTTGGTAAATTCTGGTGCTAGCATCCGTGATCGTTATGCTCTTCTCTGGAAACAACAAATGGAAAGGAGAAGGCAATTAGCTCAGCTTGGCTCTGCAACAGGAGTCTATAAAACCCTCGTCAAGTACCTTGTTGGAGTTCCTGAGGTATGTATCTATGTGGGGTTATCTTATCTTCAATCTATTATTGATTTCAATGTTAGTTCATCACCTATTTCTATGTAAAATGTATCAGTTTTCTTCATTGTCCACAATCCATTCTTCATTAGATTCAATGTATTAGTTTTCTTCCTCTTGGACAATTTTGAATTTGTCGTTACAAACACAACATCATTCATTATCTTTTGTTTCAAACGATTTCTTCTATTTGTGTGGACCTAATAGATGAAAACTCCATTAGTATATAATTAGTTGTACGGTATTTTCAAAACTGAAATTTTAAAGAAACTTTACCATCTCAAAATCTGGATGAACGGCAAATCCAGCTAAGCAATGAATTGCAAAAATTTGAAGCTCTAGATGCTCATCTCCATTTGATTTCGACCATTGTGATGGGGTTTTGGTTTTAAGTGTAGCCATTGCTATCGGACTACCATCGCTATTTTCTTCAACATCTCCCACCATCCTCTGTAAACAATCATATAGTCCACATGTGACTTCATAGTAGCTTTAAAATTAGGGCTGTAATGTAGCTAAGGATCGAGATATCAGCCTGCAGCATGCAAAGGCCTATGGAGTTGTTTATCCCATAGCGCCTTGAAACTAAATAATGGATAAAAACAAAACTAAATTAGTTGCAGGCTGCAAATTGAATGCAATATTTGAATAACAGGTTAATTGTTCAAATTGACCTTGTAATATAAACTTAGTCTGAAAAATGACTCTGTACAAAAACACAGATTCTACCCTGTAATTTGAGATTCTTTCTATTTTTGACCTCTTATTTTTTTTCCTTTCCTGTAGACATAAAGTCCAGAAAGTGAGTTTCTTTCATGATTTTTTGCATTCATGTTTAGGACGTTAAAGTATGTCTTTCCACATAAAATTAGAATTTTCTGACAAAACACGGATTAATTATGAACTTTTAAAGCGCCAAAAACTCAAAACAAAAGAATGGAAATTTCGACCTATAAATCAAATTTTGAGCTGATTGTTTGTAGAGGCATCTTTAAAAATACATAAAAAGATCCGCAAAGTTTCATAGAATTTCAAAAATGACTCAATTTAGTTTGATTTTTCATCCAAAAGTTTCAAAATTTGCAATTTTGTTCCAAATAACCATATACTCACTGGTCAAATTTTGTTCCCTAGTTTTGTTTGCATGGTTAGAATACCATAATAATCTTCACCCACGAAATTTTGAAGTTTTTAAACCAGGGACAAATTAATTATGAATTGTTTAAGAAATTCATAATTATGAAATGTTTCAGCCTGTAAATTCTTGCAATAACTACTTTTGCATAGTAATTACATTTTATTTTTCTTGTTCCTCCATCAACAAAAACTCCATGTTTCCCTGTGATATCATTTCTCCATGTTCCTACATAGTATAGCTAGCCTAGTTGCATTATGTAGATAATGCAACTAGGATAACTATACTATTGAAGCCCTCAAACCCTTGCATTATGTAGATAATGCATCCAGGCTAACTATACTATTTACACTGTAATTATGGTAATTAGAATGTATTTGGATTCTTGTAATTATCACATAGTGTCAATAAAACAAAGCCTCTTCATGCAATTTAGATTCATAGTTTTAATCACATCTCTCTGCATTCCTCCTTCCTTGGCAGCAGAGTTAGGTTGATTCATGCCTAATATCACCCATGTGATACTTATGATAAATTTGTACAGAAGGTGTTATTTAGATTGTTTTGTCTTCTAGTACTGGTTGTGTTGACTTGAGATTTGTCGAGATTCTAAGAGACTGTTCTATTTGAGTTATAGGTATTGCTTGATTTTACAAGGCAGATTAATGACGATGACGGGTACAAAATTACTCTTTTTCAATGTTGTATATCCTTTCTTCTTTATATATATATATATATATTTGTGTGTGTGTGGAATAACAATCACAGGATAACTCTTATCTACTGGTAGGCCCATGGAGGAGCAGCGTCATCGCTATGGACCACCATTATACAACCTCACCTCAATGATTCTTTCTGTCCGATTCTTCCTTTCATTATCGTGGGCACGATATGAGTCTAAGAAATTGTGAGATACCTCGCATCTTTGGTATTTTAATGTTGGACTTTATGTTTGATTGTGATCTCCTTAATTGCGATCTTTGAATTGTGTCTTATTTCTAAAATAATTGCTTTGTGAAGAGCAAGTTTTCCTTTGGTACTTAGTAGTATTGAACCAATGTAATCGAAACCGAGCCAGCTCATTGGAACAGGAACCAGCATACCATCTGCTTCAAACAGCCCCCTAAAACCGTTCAGTTGAATAACTGGGGGTGCGTTTGTTTCAAGTTATATTCGTAGATTCCTGGGAATAAAACGATAGAAATATACATGCCTATGTTTGTTACAAGTTTACTATATTTTATTCCCCGGTATAAAACGTTCCTGGGAATAGAAATTTTTTCCCAAAGAAAAGGGTGGGAATAAAGTTCCCATGAAGATGGGAACAAATACATTTGTACTTACCTATTATAATCTCTATTTTTATGGTTCCCGAGAATATTATAATGTTAAGCAAACATATTTTTTCTAAATACCTTGGAATAAAATTATCATCTGTGTTCCAAGGAATATTATTCCTAAGAATAAATTTGGTAAACTTGAAACAAACACACTTTGGGTAAAAAGTTGTGGAACCGGACAAAACCAGCAGTTCACTTGTTCCAATGATTTTAATATTTATTTGAGATTTTTAGAAAATTGAAAGAATATGATAAATCAATCGTATAACATATTAACATTTCAAGCACAGTTTATTTTTAGACATTTTATAGCTTCCTTAATTTTAAAAAGAAAAACAACCCTTACCATCTTCCCCTCCAAAACCCTCCATCTAAACATAACCATAGGGGGGCTTATTTTTCTTTTTTATTAGGGAATGGGAGGAATGGAAAGATAGAGGTATCCTTCACCTCTTTTGGAAAAGTATTTTTGAAAGAGATGTTATTAAAATACTTATGAGTAATATTGTTTCGTTTATGACTATTATAAAGAGAATAAATGTATTTGAAATTTTATTCAAAATCTTCTCCTTGTATATTTTTGGAGTTCCACCATATTAGAGGGGTTTAATCCAATGAAGAAAAATAAAATCTTACGCACAGTGGGGGTACATCTCACCCTTTTCACTCCTTCCTTTGTCCTCAAAACACTCCCCTCCCTGTCCCAACTGAATCACAAACATGGCCCAAGGGTTTTATTCAATATAACGAGTAGCTTGGATAATTAATCGTAGTTATTGAAAAAAAAAACTTCTTTGCTGATGATCAATTATTATAGACGTACGTCATGTCTACAACCTACAGCTGCAAACGCCATTGGGATAACTAATTGGTTTGGGCTATAATTGTCTTTGCATGGATTTTTCCCATTATTAGTGAATATGTTGAGTTGATTTTTTATTTCTTTACATAACCAACTAGTTGAACGTAACATCCACTACTAATTGATTGGATTCGAGCTGTCAGGTTCAGGATAAGTTATGTTTTTGTTTAGAAGATTTTAAGGGCCAAGTAATATCGTAGAACTGATAGAGGGAGGGTCGAGTTTGTGAAGATGTTTGTTGTTATCTTTTACTTTTGTTTTGGTTTCAGTGATGTATCATATTTCTTCTGCGTTTGAAGTTACTTCATTATGGTACAGAACTGGGCATATTACTTTCCTGTGTGTCTGCTCACAGCCTCTAAAGGAATTCATAATTGAGGGACTTTATTAGTTTGATTCTATAGCAGTTGTGGTGTTCTTATATTCTTTTGCAATGTACAACACTTTTAAACCCTCTGTCTTTTCTCTGTGCGTATTAATTTGTCAGAAAAGGGGAGCAGTTAGCTGTATTGGAACAAGCTGTTGATGTCTACACTATGGAGTTTGAGAGGTTCATCACATTTCTGAGGTATAATAATAATAATGCTCGAGTTGATGCTTATTAATTTTCTGTTATTAAAACATTAAATTGATGCTCACTTTATTTTTTATTTTTTATTTTGTTTTGTTTTGTTTTGTGAATATTGGTTTTCATGCAAAATTTATGGAAATCATCTATATATATTACTATGTTATTTTTATACTAGAGAGAGAAGTAAATTTAAACCATGCAACCATACATTGATGGTCAAGATTAAAGCTACTTAATGTTGAGAAAGAACCTTATCTCGCACAAAACAGTTGATTTCTATCTGGTTAGTTCTTTTATAAAATTTGGGTTGGAAGTAATATCAAGCGCAGTTTGGTTGTCACAAATTAGTTTTATCACCTCGGCATCTCCTAATTTGAGTTGTTGGCGGTAATTTGATCAAATGGCATAGCGAGAAGCATAGCGAGAAGCATAGCATAGTCGTATGATCTAATGCAAAAGCAGAGTATTGTGCTATTGTGGTGACAATTTGTGAACTGGCATGGCTGATACAGTTACTACAACTCAAATTAGGAGATGTCAAGGCAATTAAACTAATTTTTGATAACCAAGCTACATATTGCTTTCAACCAAGTTTCTCATGAAAGAACTAGCTCATATAGATCATCTGCCACTTTATGAGAGATAAAGTTCTTTCAGGAGAAAATATTACCGATATTGGTGGCTCCAATGATCTAATGGTTGAAGTGTTTATTAAGTCTCTTAGGCTTTGTTTGCGAGTTTGGAGGGGAGGGGAGGGGTTTGGAAAAAAAGGAGCAAATAGAAGAAATAGATATGATATTAAGAGGGGAAGGCTTTGGGGGGTTTATTTTTCTTCATAATACAACACCCTCATCATTTGGGGAACTAAAAAACTGTATTGGAGGAGGGTTTTGGGGGTTTTGGATGGTTTACATGAATTCTTCAAATTTAATCTATGTTATTATAATATTCTTCAAATAATAAAATATATCAACCATAAGCATTAATTTATCATTCTCTAAAAAATTACTCTTTCAAAAAATGTGATTTTTTTCTTCTTCCAATTTTCCCTATATTTTCAACCCTCGGAAGCCCCTCCCTTTCCCTCTCCTTAGAGAACCACCATTTGAATCTGTTTGTAACAAGCTTGGTGCACATGACATGTATGCTCCAATTTCATTGAGACTTTTATAATGTAAATATGCTTAGCCATCTATTGTTAGATCCAATGGTCAGGATTTACTCTTTTCACACTCATGTCTGTCTCACTTGATACAAGTCCCACACAAAGTGTATATCAACTGAGCCTGAAATGAGAGAAGAGTATTAACTGTATGGTCAGATTGACTCTTCATGGAAACATGATCTCAGTCAATACATTTTCTAGTGTCTGTAACCAATCTACCATTGAATTATTTGATATTGTCTTGACTAGAATGTATACTACATTAAAAGATTTAGAAATTTATAGGTATGCACTCTAATCTAATTGTAGATACTTTTATTATAAATATCATATTATAGAAAGTCTTGGTGTCAATGAAATTTTTTGTCGTTCTTACTGGAGTTACTTATATTACCAAAATTTTATTCGTTGAATAACTTCCTAATTTTGAATTGGTGCAATGAAACATCAATTAGTTTTTGATTTGTTACATAATAACTTTGAATAAATAATTGGATTGATGAATGTTACTAGAATTTTGAACCTAGTGTGAACGGAAATCTGTTATTGTTCTCACTCTGTGTTACTCGAATTTCATTTCATGTTGAATAACTTGCTAGTAATTTTGATCAGTGGGGTCTTTGCAAACTCGCCTTTCTTCATTCCAGCAGATGTTGCTGGTGCAGTGGAAATAAGGTAAATATTAAATCTAGCTTTCTTGTATAATTTCTCTATTTTCAAGCCACTATTCAAATTCATCCTTTTCAGGAAAAATGATGATTACAAAGAGATAAGTGTTCCAGCTGGGAAAACTTTTGAGGTATATTTACAAGGCTTGTGATGTTTATTAACACGTTTTTTACAAGATTGACGAATCATTGTTGTTTAATTTTTAAATTCTGCTTCCTGTTGCACATAACATGCGACAACGTTGTTCCTTATGTATGCATAATCTAGAGTTGGTGTTATCGCATTTGTAATTTTCTGTTAATTATTGAATCTGACTCAGATGTATTTGTGGTTACATTTAAATTTATTTGCATTCTGCTGCTTTTAATTTTATGAGAATTTATGATGATCTTTGAATATCAGGTTATACTTTCAGTGGACTCAGTAAACTCATATATTGCATGGGATTTTTCTTTAGTACAAGGCAAGATAAATATGGTATTGCTGCTGCGATTTTTTTTTTTTGTGCGAATTGGCATGATATTCCTAAGATATCCTTCTATACTAAACTTCTTTTTGTTTATTGTCAGGATATTGGATTTAGTTTGGAGTTTGCAAGTCCTACCGGGGAAAAGATTGTAAGTTCTATTGTTATTTCCTTATTGTACTCCAATTTGGTTGCTTCAGATTTTACCCGAAGCCTTATCAATCTTCATCGCCCATTTTTATCTTCAATCTCTTAGGCTCATATTGAGCCCTTCGTCTCCATTATCCAGTTCTGTATCATGTTTTGTTCTCTTAACCCATGTTTGTTTTGCCATTTTTTATTCTCATGGTGGTTGATTGGTTCACACAGCTGATGTTGCCTTACCGCCGATACGAGTCTGACCAAGTTAGTCTGTCATGTTTGTTGCAACTTACATGCTTTACTAGACATCTGATGTGTAAATACTCGTCTTAAATTTTTTGTAATGTAATTTTAGGGGAATTTCTGCACATTAATGGCTGGAAGCTATAAACTGATATGGGACAACACGCATTCAACTTTTTTTAGAAAGGTATGTAGCATGTTTAAGTTGTTCAGTGTGATGCAAATTGTCTCATTTTCCTGCTTGGACTGATTACTGAATACAAATATGCTCATTAATTGGGCTTTTATATTGATGAGTTTACATCGGGAATCTGATTAGAGACTGCCACCTTCATAGCATGTGTTCCTATTATGTGTGTTTCTTCTATTGTTACGTTTTGGCTGATACTGTGATTTTTCACTGACCAAGTTAACCCTTCAAATTAGAGGATAAGGCAGTCTTCGTTGCATCTTTTCCCATTTGCATATTTTGTTTTTGTTTGTTTTGGAGTTTTGTGCTTTGTTAACTCATTTCTTCCCATTAGCATAAATCATTGCCCATGGTCTCAGCATGTTGTAAAGAATAGATAGTACGATTTTCTGATGAGTGTTATTGTATAATGACTGTAGGTGCTACGGTACAAGGTAGATTGTATACCTCCTGTTGCAGAGCCAGTGCCGTTCGACTGATGCAAAAATGTCGTAGAAGGCCTTTGCATTATGCAGGATACCTATTGATGTGCTAGTAATATTAATATTGTTGAAAACCGAAGTTCTAATTACTCATGCCAAGATCGAGATGTGTTCAATTTATTTCTATGAAGGAAGGTATAGGAGGTGTAAAGGAGCTGGGATCATAATTAATCCTTTGTATAAAATTGTCAATTGTAGGGTTTTATAATGTGGCTGTAGGAAGCCAACTGTTGTAATGGTAAAAAAAGTTATCCTGATATATGAACACATTGCTTGATGAAAAACAGGATAGTAAGAAGGAAGTTGTGTATGCACCATTCTTCGTAATCTTTCTTTGACATTACAAAATAAAAAACTTTTTCGTATGAAATGGGGTAAGACATATAATCAATGTGGCGATGAATTGAATTATTTCTAAGATCACGTTGCAAGTTGTATAGCCGTGTCGCGAAGCACAAGAGAAAGCACCAAGTTCAGCTCATGTCAAGATCACGCTGCGGGCAATCAACCCTGCATCGTGAGCAATTGCTGGAGAAACAATAGAATTAGCCTCGTTAACGCTCGCCTTGCGAGATAATTTCTTGGGTCGCATGCCGACTTTTCCAAAAATGTTGAGAAACGTGCGCGCATATATATATTTCGGTATCCAGATGCTTTTGTGAGAATTTGTTTCACTGTACTTAGCACTGATGCTTTGTCATTGGTACTCCCTCTGATTACAAGACTATTTTAAAAACAAATTGTCCATATATTCCCTTCGTTTCACGAGTGTCATTTTAGCCAAAAAAATTTGTTTCACTTTAATTTTTTTCTTCCAACTTTACCCTTAATAAATACTTCAACTTTTCTCTCACAATTTTCAGTACAACTTTATGTTTATCCGTTTCTTATAAAGTAATGACAGATTAGTAAAAATGTTATGTCTAATGATTATTTCATTCTATTTCTTAATCTGTGTGTTAAAACCTTAGCGACACTCAATGTGAAACAGAGGGAGTACACATTTTTAGATGCGTTTATTACTTTTTTTCCAACTATACCCTTATTAATACTACAAATTATCTTGGAATATGAAAACATTAAATGTACTCGTATAAAAAGGGCAATTTAATAATAGTAACATATCTTTTAGAAAAATTTATTACTCCAACAAAGTTTCTTAATACTCGTGATTTTTGTAAACTATTCTCATAAAAATGGATGGAGGGAGTATTAATTTCTTTATGAATTTGTTTCACCGTACTTTTTATTTTTTTCATTATAACATGTTTTATTTAAAATGTAGCAGAAATTTATATTTTTTTTTATGAACAAATTATAAATCCTAACAAATTTATGTTAAAAAAAATATCCTCATCAAAATTGTACGTGATCAAATTAGGAAAAAACTTAGGTACAATTCCTTAGGTGCTTTTCGTATGGTTCTTAACTAAAAATACAACTTTTTTGGAGATAACAAACTTTGAGAGAATTATGGATTTAAGGAAATCATGATGAATTTAGTTAAGAACCATACGTAAAACACCTAAGGAATTGTACCTAAGTTTTTTCCATCAAATTAATCCACTTAATACCTAAGAGCGCTTGGATACAACAAAAAATTGGATGTCTCTATGTAAAGTGTGTATCAACCTTTAGATTAAAATAAAGGGATTAAGGGCACATTTGTTACATATTAAAATAAAAGTGATTTTCACGTGAAATAATTTAGAGATTATATTTTAGAGATATTATGAAAAATCAGAATCTATTTTGCGTTTGTTTACCGCGATAAAAATCACTTTTTTAAACAAATAATTTAATTTGTTTGGATACAACTATATAAAAGGAATTTTTTGTTACAAAATTTAGTTCAATCTTTTAAATCATATTTTCTCTCTCCTCTAAAAAAAAAATCTATTTTTTGAGAAGTTGCTCTTAATAGCTTCTCATTTGAAGCTGTTTTTAGATTTTTTTTAGATTCTGATTTTTTAACAAACGGATGCAAAACTCTTAAAAGTGATTATTTTTTTAAAAAAAATGATTTTTTCTTGAAAAAAACTATAAATCTAAATTTAAACATCAAATGACTCTTTCTCCTTCCACTATGGGTTTATTCAGCTCCAAGATAGAACCTTCCGAACAAAAATAATGGCCTTGCTGAAAATCGTTCCAACTCTCTAGAATAAAAGGTAAATAAGTGATTATCCTCTCATAAGTTCCCTGCATTTGTTGAAGAGTTCTGAATATATTCATCAACGATCAAGGTGATTGTTGCCATCGCTGGAGAAACTAAGGAAGATGATGGCCTTGTGGTGTTTTAATTAAGTGTTTGAATTTGAGACCGATATTTATTTTTATTTTTCTCATGTAAAGAAGACATCCTCACTTCTTTCTTTTATTTTGAAGGGAGAAGGCATTCTCGCACTAATGTCCTATATATAATTTTGTCAAACACATTTTTTTCTTTTCTTTTTATACATTGCATGAATCCTAACCAATCGGATGCATTCTTTAGTGATGCATCCAATCATGCATAAAAAACTGGCATGTGCAATTGAGTTATCAAACGTTGCGTATGAAAAACTAAAGCATACATCCAATTAGGAAGAGTATCAGATCTAATTAAGTATAATAAAAAAAATGGTCAGCTTTTTCAAAACAAAAAAAAAGGTCAATATACATCTCAATTGCACATGCCAGTTTTTGATGATTGAATGAGTTTTAACATGGTAATAATTAAAAGAAAAGATTGGTCGACATCCTCTCCATCCAATATGCATCTTTTCTCTCTTATTGGTTTTTTTTACTTAAAGCATCCACAATGATAGTTCCTTAACAATGACTCCTTAAATGGACCCCACGTGACACATCACTTGTTTATAATTTTTTAATAAAAGTACCTATTAAGGACTCAGTGACTCCAATGGCAATACACTAATGAAAAGAACCTATTAAGGACTCAGTGACTCCAATGGCATCACTCCAATGAAAATTACTTAAATATGTCTCATTATCTTTACATAATTAAACAAAAATAATTTACCTATTACTCCTTTTTACAAGTGTGACCAAGTATTACACATTTTATTACTTTTGGGAAAATTACAAAGACCTCTCCTGAGGTCTCTTTAAATAACACAAACACCCCTTCTAGTTTTATAATAGACATAAACCTCCCCTGAGATCTTTTAAAATAGATAGACACCTCCCTTTGGGACTTAACAGTAATTTAACACTGTTTGTTTTTAATTTTTATAACTAAAAGGGATAAAAATTCTCCCTTCTGAACAATATAAACAACAAACATCACAATACTGATTTTATGATTTTAAACAAGTAAAACAAGTTTTCATCGATGGGCTCTGTGAATCTCAAACCAACCCCTTTCATGGTTGACAAGTTTTTAGTTGCAGGATTTCCTAGCCTTTCAAAGTTATGTAAAACAATTAGTGTTGGCGTGAAATTCATTGTGTAAAGAAATTGGGTGTAAATTTTGATGACAATACATGATATCACAAAAGTGGGTGCCTTAGAGCATCTCCAATGGGGGGTCTTTACTTAACAAGGACCACTCCCCGTTAAGGACCCTCCATTGGAGGAAGAAAAAATGAGTCCCCGTTTAGGACCCTCCAATGGGGGGTCTTTATGATATCATATATTGTCATCAAAATTTACACTCAATTTCTTTACACAATGAATTTCACGACAACACTAACTGTTTTACATAACTTTGAAAGGCAAGGAAATCCTGCAACTAAAGACTTGTCAACCATGGAAGGGGTTGGTTTGAGATTCACAGAGCCCATCGCTGAAAACTTGTTTTTCTTGTTTAAAATCATAAAATCAGTATTGTGATGTTTGTTGTTTATATTGTTCAGAAGGGAGAATTTTTATCCCTTTTAGTTATAAAAATTAAAAACAAACAGTGTTAAGT
>Ga0315914_1010396_pt1 | contig 11589 bp, 5 predicted proteins | sample MpolenodulesMG_FD_203920 | JGI IMG/M metagenome (GOLD analysis project Ga0315914, IMG submission 203920) | Medicago polymorpha root nodule microbial communities from Los Angeles, California, United States - elongated nodules | ecosystem: Host-associated > Plants > Roots > Nodule | place: USA... | reverse complement strand
GTTGAGTTGATTTTAATAATAAGTATAATTTATTAAAACACTTTTATTAATTGTAGTTTTTTTTTAAAAAAACTTTTATTAACGGAGTAGTTAACTGAAATGTAATTCAATAAATAAAGGTATAATATTGTAAAAAAATATTTATTTATTCCGTATTTATATTATCAGTGACAAATATTTATTATGCATTTTTTATATTATCAATGACAAGTATTCACCATGTGCTTTTTATGTATTAGTGATGTTTCATTTGCATTTAATCAGGACGTTAGATTCTCCCATGTGTCAATTTTGATGGAGTAATTGTCCTTTTAAAAAAATAGTAGTATTTAACAAATGTCTATTACGAGGGAAAGATACCATATTAAATTTATTGGGAAAAAAAGTGTATGCAAAAAATGGGAATATATTGGTGGATTAAAATTAGGGTATAATAGGAAGAAAATGTGCAAAAATACACTTTACTATTTTTGTGTTAATATTCTAAAACGACACTTAAAAAGGAACGGGGAGAGTATTTATTAGTTGTTACTAGTTTAAACAAAAAAACTGTCATAAAAACAAAAAAAAAACTTGTATAAATACAAAAATTAACAAAATCAACCTTTTGTTGCATTTAATTGTCATATTTCAATAATTTATTTTCCTTTTTACAAAATTCAAATTAAAAAATTTGTAAAAAAAAAAAAAAACTTGAATTAAATAGTTTGTTTCGAATATGTACTGATATTAACACATTGGGGGTGGCTCATTATTACTGCACTTAAAAAACCAGGATAATTAACTATTGTGGGGCCTGTTTTTTTGTTTTAAGTGTATCAACAAAAAGTTAAGATTAAGTAAGCAGTCAATCATCTGATCCGTTGGATTAGTTTAATAATATATATGTGGTTTAAAACAAACTGCACCATCATGGGAAAGTTTTCCACTTTCCCATGTGAAACATCACCTTGATTGATATCTTTGAAAGGAAAAAACTTAGGTACGATTCTTTAGGTGTTTTTGGTATGGTTCTTAACTAAATTCACCATGATTTCCTTAAATCCATAATTTTCTCAAAGTTTGTTATATCCAAAAAATTTGTATTTTTAGTTAAGAACCATACGAAAAGCACTTAAAGAATTACAGGTAAGTTTTGTCCTCTTTGAAAACCACTTACAGGTAAATTCTCTCTTCCTTTTCTATCAAAGGTTGAAGAAGACAATCATGTATGCTAAACCTATACTTGAAAAAGGATAATACACCAAAATATTGTATACATTTCCTTAAAAAAATAAAACAAGGCGCACGACTCCTCAAGGCATTATAGGCCACTTCATAAAAAAAGTTAAGCATTATTGGTACGTAACCGAATAAGTTTGGCACCCTATTTTATGTTATTTTTCATTCTCTTTCTTATTCTTTCTATTATTTTTGACCAATAAAAAATGAGAAAAAGAAAGCTGTCACAAAAATTGTTTCAAATGATTGTTTAAATATCACTTCTCCTATTTTTAATACAGTCACTCACTTTTTTTAAATCACATGTTTTTTCTTGTATTATGATGAGTAAATTTGACGGGAGCGATTTCTAAAATGCATTACAAAAAGCATCATCATATTCATTATTAAACGGAATAATAGTCATTTTGGTTCTTGAACGTGTAATCAGTAGTTACAATAGTCTCTCAATATGTGAAATTTCATAATAGTCTTTGATTATGCACATTTTTAATCAAAATAGTTTCTGATTTTTTTTTAAAGAAAAATAGTGTGATGTTAAAATGCTTCATTAATACTATCATATTAGTACTTGAATATATTTACTTATTATCATATGAGTCTTAGGTATGTAATGTCATACTATCATATTCTAGTTGAACAAGGACTGATTAGTCCTAGTTCATCTCAAATCTTAGCCATTGCTATTCTTTAATATCATATCAATGGTATAAAGTCATAGACCCATGACAACCATGTTAAGCGTCACCCGAAAAGACATTGGTGTTTATTACAACCCTATATATCTTCAGTAGTAGCAGCTGAAAATTCGTTTGTTTTGTTTGAATCTGAAGGCGGCAACGCAATTTCATTCTTCAATTGCCACTTCTTTCTCTTCCAAGTTCCATAGTTTCAGTGTTTAGGGTTTTGTTCTGTCAAATTTCTCAATTCTTCTTTAATGGACTCTGCGTTTTCTATAATACTACATCAATGGCTATCATAACACATCTCACCGGAAAACGCCCCCATCGCTGGCTTTCCGTTGATCACAACCGTCCATCTCCCAATTATCCAACATTCAAAAGACGGAAATTATCAACAACCATGTCGAACAACACGCCACCACCGTTAACCACCAATGCCACTGTTTCCAGAATTTCTCGTTATCCCAAAACCAAACCACCGTTGTGTAGAGAAATTCATGCTCCATGTAGTAGTAGACCGCGCAAATTCGATTTATCAACTAATTTGAAATTATCAGAATCATCGAACTTGATGGCTAGTGATACCACAAATGAGTTAATGGAAAAATACGAGCGCACGAAATGTGCTGCATTAGCTACTATCTCTTTTAGAGAAAAGGGAAAGGAAAAAGATAATATTAAGGAAGTTGTTGTTTTCGAAGATTCAAATGTCGAAGATGTAGAAGAATTGCCGTCTGTGGTCAAAGACCACAAGTTGAAGGAGAATGGTTTGGTTTGTTTGGATGATAAGGTTGAGGTTGTGAATGGTGGGATTCAGCCACAGTCAACTTCATCTATGGTTGATGCTGCAAAGATGTTGGACAATTTGTCTTTGAGTACGAAGAATGATCTTTCCGGTGTTTGTGCTTACAAGAAGTTGCTTGAGGCTGTTGATAAGCGAGGGGACACACTTGGTAGGTTGAAATTTGAAATTCAGCTTAATGAAAAGCGCAAGTCTGCGTTTGATTTGTTGCGTCCAAAGAAGGAATTAGTTGAGGTAAAAGTTTATTAAATTGCCCACACACGTAGATAATTTGTATTTGTATGTACATGTATTTGTCTATATAAATGCTACTCTGTTGTCAAGGCATATGAAGCATTCTTAATGTTTGGGTAACCGACAAAGTCTTACAATGGTTTTCAGGAAGTGCCAAGGGAACCTTTTGTTCCTCTTACAAAAGAGGAAGAAGTTGAGGTTGCACGAGCCTTTTCTGCCAACCAGTATGCTTCGAAAATTTGGCTAAATGCTATTTAGGAAATTTTGAAGTTGTACCATATCTGATCGAGGGTTTGTTTCTACAGGAATAAGGTCTTGGTTAATCATGAGAAATCCAATATTGAGATATCAGGCAAAATGTTTCGGTGCCTAAGGCCAGGTGAATGGTTAAACGATGAGGTGATGTACTGATCTTTTTTGCTTATTGTTGAATTTATGTGGAAGAAAAGAATTGATATTGAACTATAACATTATCTGGAATTGTTGCACCATGAAGTTGAGTTATCTTGTGTTTTACCTTTGCAGGTGATAAATTTGTACCTTGAGTTGTTGAAAGAGAGGGAGAGAAGAGAGCCGCAGAAGTTTCTGAAATGTCATTTTTTCAATACCTTTTTCTATAAGAAGGTAGTGTCTTTTTATTACCCTTGTAAAATGGGCGGTGTTTGCACAAAAGCGTGCATGTCCACCGGGATTCCTTAAGCTTTTGAGGCATGTTTTATAGATATTTTTTATGTTTCATTTGTTTCATAGAAAGCAACATACTGTTGGTAAATATTTTTTTCAAAAACATGCCTTTAAATGTTTTGCATTGAAAGTTTAAAATATTTCCATAGAAAGTACTACTTCTTATCATATGATTATTTGATCTAGATTTTAGTAAAAAAAATCAAATAAGTTCCGCATCCGGGTAGCCAATCCTTTAATAATTGGGAGCCGGTTACTCCTCGTCAAGCTTTTGTTTCTGTTGACTTTTGTTTTGAACAAACAGGATATTCTTATGTTGTTAATTGACTGATGCTCCCAAATTCCCTATATATATGTGAATACATATACTTGCATAGATATGGAATGATGAGCTTCATGCTCATGCTCTTTCCCTCCTTAGATCTTCCTTTTCTCTTGCGAGGCGTAGAAATGGAAGGAATATTTAGCCCACTGCTTCATGTAGTTCACACTAGTCTGTAATTGTATTCAGTATAGTACTACAATAACAAGAAGCAAAGTCTTTTTTCACTAATAGAACAAACATGAAACACCCTGCATGTTATGTGTTTTATCTATGTTTTCTCTGCGATTCAGTCATGTTGTTCTATCATTGATGCTCGTAATTTTGAATGTTAATTGCCAATGAAACAGTTAATAAACAGCAAGAATGGTTATGATTACAAATCAGTGAGGAGATGGACTACTCAAAAGAAATTGGGATATGGCCTACATGAATGTGATATAGTAATTATTCCTAACACATTTTTTATTTTTGTTTTTTATTATAATCAATTAATGTGCTGATTTTTTACCTGATTTGCTGCCGACTTGTCGTTCCCAGATATTTGTACCTATTCACCAGCGGTTCCATTGGTGCTTAGCCGTTATCAATAAGAAGGAAAAGAAATTTCAGTATCTTGATTCACTGAAAGGAATTGACACAGAAGTGCTGGAAGTGCTGGTAATATTTTTGGTCTTGTAGCTTACTCTGTCAGTTCCATATTAAGTGTCACATATTTGCCTGTCTTATATTATTTGTCATTTTAGAATACAAAATTACCTTTGGAGTATTAGTTACATTTTTCCACTAATACTTCTATTTATTATATCTCCGTCACTCTAATGGCTCCACTAACTACTTTATTGATAAAGGTATTTTTGTCAATGACTAATTTTATCATAGAAATTATTACAATGAGTGATTTTCTCAAGAAGTGTTCATAACCTTAAACATCACTTAATATGAAATAGGTAACACTAAATTTCATATTTCAAGCTGCATATTGCTTTATAAAAGTGGTGGAAGTCATAAAAGTTTATTCGGTTTTAATCATCAATATTTTTAATGAAAAGACACTTCATTTTAAATCATTATGGTTTCATTTTTTGCACAGTTGTATAATTTTTTAGTTAAGTGATTGAATTAAACCCTTTTGTTTTATCACCTTTACTATATCCAATACAGTGTGATTTATTTCTCATTAGAATAGTGGGTCAATGGTTATTCTTTTGAATCTCAAAAGAAGCATATCAATCAAACCTGGAATCATGCAAGATGTTGTTGCAGAAAGCGTTTGTCTGACACAGACGACTCAGTTTGATCATTGATCGGTTTGAAATATTGTTCAGTTGTTTGTCCAGTTTCCAGGCCATCTGTTGACCATTTGACACTTAGATGATTCATTTATTTTTTTTCAAATTTGTTGGAATTTACTTCTGGCAATTAATTTTATGATAATTATTTTCATTGGTTACTACTGTTTTAGATGTTGACTTACTTGTGGTGTGAAAATTGTGCCTTGTTTTTACTTTTACTTATGTTGTTAGTTGGTCTTGTTGGTTTTTAAATTTTTCACAAACCAAACAAATATGATTTGCTTTGGTTTGGTCCAGGCCTTTGTCTATCAATTGGAGCCTAAGTGTGCCTCTGAAGATGGTCACTTGCCATCTCATTCCAGACTTAGGCCCCGTTTGGTTTGAGCTTATGAAAAATAGCTTATGTAAATAAATAAGCTTTTATTTTAATTTATGCTCTCACTAGCGAAAATCGTATTTTTATAAACTGTTTTTTGGTAAACAACCTTAAAAACTTATAAATAATACATAAAAACTTATTTATTTGCATAAACTGTTTTATATTTTTTATTAATGTCTCCCAGGCAAGGTATTTTGTAGATGAAGTGAAGGACAAGACTGGAGAAGATGTTGACATTAGTTCTTGGGAAACAGAATTTGTTGAAGACCTTCCTGAACAGATGAACGGGTTTGTAATTTAATCTTGTGTGAATCACTTTGTCACAATTGGGAAAATACTTGGGTGACATTGGTGACTTAAGTGTTTTTTTTTATTAGAGAGAATGATACATGAATAGTTAAAATAAATTATTTTGATGAGAGAGAATGATTAGTGAGAACCTGTCACAATTGTCTTGATGACACTAGAGGGCTCCACGTCATAATGAAATTTCCATGTCTGTGTAAAATTTGGGGGATCCCCTAATTGCAAAAGGAAAAAACTGAGAACCAAAATTGCTCAGAAAAAAGTAGGGAACCAAAACTGCACAATCGTGATGCTTAGGGATCAAAAGTGGAATTAAGCCTAATTTTTCTTGCAACTTGAAAATGAAACATCACTGTCCAGGTATAAATTGATAAATACTAGGAAGAAAAGTTGCTCTTTGTTGTTTTAAGCAAAGTGTCACACGAATATATTTTAACTCATATTTTGAACTTACACACAACTCTATTTGACTTGTGTATTAATTTCTTAATCATTTGTAATTGGGGTTTTGTTTGCACCAATAAGAATCACTCCTTGGGTCTTGCTACATGGCTATTTTGATTTTTCTGTTCTTTGAAGGTCCCATGTTGGTCATTAGTATTTAGTAATCGTTACTACTGGTGCATGCAGTTTTTTTATCCCCAGAACTTGATTGTATGTCAATTGGTCAAGATAATTTTTCTCTAAAAGCTATTGGTTATTATCAAAAACAAATGCTTGTAGCTCTAAAAAGTGATTACAAAAGTTTGTGGGTGGATTATTTTCTAAATTTAATTTTATGTTATACTTGAGCAGGTATGATTGTGGGGTGTTTATGGTCAAATATGCTGACTTTTATAGCAGAAACTTGAGGCTCTGTTTCAACCAGGTAAAACAGACATTTCCATTACCATGAAGAGAATCATGCATTTGTGTTATGTTTATTGCATAGATCAGAAATATTTTCCTTTTTGTCAAGTCACTCACATAAGGAACGCTTTCTAATTGTCAATCTAGATTTTCTTGACAAGAATTTTTAGTGGGAAAAATGTTTTTTTGTGTGTACATGGTGTGACCAATAACTGATAATTTTAACACCAAATTACCCTGCTGGAACGTTTTAACAAGATCCAGTGGACTCACATTTTAAGCCTGGTCAAATTGCTGAAGAAGCCTCATTTTTATGACTAATTTTTAATATGGTTCAGAATTGAATTTTCCTTTCCACAATTCCATTTGTAGGAACATATGCCTTACTTCCGGCTTAGAACAGCCAAGGAAATCCTGAGATTGAAAGCTGACTAAGCAAGAAAAGAACACACATGAGAATTTGGGGAAAGAAAACATTAATGTGAAGTTAGCAGGGAACTTTCTGATGGAGGATCCTTCACTTTTGTCACTAACTTGACAATAACCATTCAAGAGTTTGGGGTATTATTATGTTGACTGGACTGACTATACGTATCATCTTGATGTCTGGAATTCTCTCTATTTAATGGACAATTTTATTATTTTTATTGTGTCTATCGCGCTCTAAATGAAATTGTCTGATAAATGGAGAGGACCCTAGCTCATCATTTAGATACATAGTTACAACAAATTGGTAGAGTAGAATGCAGTAGATTCATAGGTTGTACATGCTTATACATAAGTGAATCCATAGATTATGCATTTCATTGAGGTTGAGCTGTTGATTATTACATATCAATAAATAAATGTCCTTCGTCACTATTTTTTGTGTTCGCTTTTAATATTTGCTTCAATTTCTACCGAGGGTTGAACTTGTTTGCAGTCCAAGCTCATGTTAAGCGAATTGAGAGCGATGAATAACATTGTCGATTCCTTTAATCCTTTGGTTGATTATGCCATTCTCTTAATCTATATGATGCGATGTTTTGCAGCTTCTTATACTTTTATCTGTGTCTGAATTACTACGTTAGGGAATTTGCTTATGTTGTGAATTAATTAGTTTTAGTTGTTTGAATTGATATTTAATTTATTATCTATATATGTTTTGACCAAAAATTTATGTTATGTTTAAAAAATAAATTAAAAAAAAACCGCAACACATACATAACATGTGGATCGCAAAGGTACAGAACCCAGTTATTGACAACTACATTGAACTGAATTCTCAAATTTGGAGTATATCCAACCAGTTAGGCGTATGTTGTTCACAATTGAAGGTTATGCCTTGCTTGTACTTTATCTCTCTACTTTGTACGTAAAATGGGTACTTCTTTTTATCACCAAATAATGTAATTATTGTGCAAAATAAAATGACAATTAATTTCCAGCGTACTGATTTACGTGTAGTTGTAACTATATTTCTACGCAAGGGGAACGCATTCACTTAAAATAGTACATAAAATGGACAAAGATCATAATGGTCAACACGTAACCAAAGTTTGAAAGGTAATTCCCAAATAACAAACAGCTTACCCATGAAGAGTAAGCAGCTTACATGGTCCTAGAAGCCAGAAGGAGAAATAACAGAAGGCCCCAACAGACAGATAGCAACACGACATTCAAAATGCATGTGAAGTTAATATGGCCTAATATATCAATATGACTCAGCATAATTCAAAATAAGCCTAACATTAGATACTAATTATAAAGACTTCTGACAAGAACCGCTGGTTAATTATAATTGTACTTGTTAGGCAAAATGAAAAATAACACAAGCGTTGTTAAAGAGTTTTAAATCATAGAGCAAGATGGTTTCAAGTCATCAATACCAGTCTTCAGTTCCTACAATTAAACATGAATTGAATAAGTAGCAACACTAGTGATAGCTGATAAGTTAATTTTGGGTCATGTGAAGAAGTGCACTAAAGAATCTAAAAGAGAGAGTAAATTTATACTCTAAAGAGTTGACGACACACATTCTAATAAAATATTACTGATTTTGATTTTTTTTTTAACAAGTGTTAACATTTTCCATTAATTTTTAGCGCTAATGTGAGGAAGAGGTATAGGAGTTTGTTACCTCCGTGTTCTTGAGGACAATGTTAAGCTAGAGAGGCAAACTCTTTCACTTGTACCACGACTTCACAGTTGAGTTCTTCTTGCGTTCCCCTCATTGTATTGTGAACACACTTGTCCTCCATTGGTAATTGTTATGCAATACTTCATAATGAAAACAATGTAAAAACAATTATATTATTTATTTATATTGTATCCGTTGATGAGATGAGACCGTTCATTCAAAGGTAATGCAGCATGATTAATTATGAGATCGCCAAAAATCATGCACCAGGTTTGCCATTTTGGAGTAAGAGTTTTGGCTATGTGACTGTTTCTCTTCTTCTGCGGCGTTGTTTAATAGGGTGACCTGACACAAGCAAAGACCCTTAAAATCATATCAGGTTCGGGGATGTGTATTTGTTTGTTTCTTCTCACTTGGCTGGTTGCTTATTACTCAAGTCAAAATTAAGGTTGTTCAAAGATGAACCATGTCTTTATGATTTAACATGAGTAAACCGGACTAAACTTACAAGTGCAGTACAAGACATTTTCATTCTAACTGTTAGATGGATTCAATTGTGTAAATAGTTTTGAGGAATGCATTCTCTTGAGGTTTTTTTTCTCTCATGTCTCTCGTGTGTTATTAATCTCACCGTTAAATAGAAAAATGTGATATGAGCTTTTAAAGTGAGTATAAAAAGACTCAAGGTAACTAACTAAACCAACCCCAAATAGGTTGTACAAGCAACCTATTTAACGGTAGTTTTTACACATTCGATCTTAACCAATGTATACTAAGAAACATTTGACTTTTATTATTGTCTTTTTAAATGAACATACATGAATGATTATGATAATTTGACAATGTAAAACTTTTTACATCAACAATGCATGAAAATTGAACTTTTTATAGAATAATTTGAGTTTATTTTCCTTAGAATTTCATCTTTATTTTTCTGGTACAAATAGGATGTGAAAAGTTTATTATTATAATATTAATGAGAATTAGAAGAATATAACTTTTTTTCGAATGACAAATCAAACTTTCAATTCTCCAACTCTTAACTCAAACTAGTTAAGCTACCTAACTCCTTAGAAGAAAAGAATTAGTATAGTTTTATAATTGACCAGGTTTCATGTACCAAAGAACTTGAACCCACAAAATCAATGTCATTTGCTCCCAATTTCATTAGAATATATGCACATTGGCTCCTCTCACGAAGAATATGATGCAAGCCGACGTTTCAATTTTTTTGCCAAAACGTCACAAATTGCCACCAAAGGATTGGTTAACGATGAAATCTATCAATAGTTACCAGTTCACAACAGAGAGAGAATACGAAAAACATATTTTTTGAAGCCTACTTGCCAACATAGTTGAATGCCAACCAACAATGTTTTCATCTCAACATGAAGCACATTAGAAATACCTACACTACCATAAAGTAATCTGGAAGGAACACTCATAGTTTCTTACCAAACCTCCAAAGCCTCCATTTACTCACAAGTAAGTATCTTGACTCATTTTTAATTATAATGTTAGTTTGTGTAGGTTTTTTTTATAAAAAAAAATTGGTAGTTTGCATGTGGTTAGGGTTGATGTTGGAATTGAATTTTGATGATTGCATATAGTTTATAATTGAATGTAGTTGCTTTAATTGATGTTTGAATGATGTTAGAGTATAATGTGGTTTTGGATGGTGACAAAAGAACACATTTTGAGTATGTTTGATAAAATGTCTCAATGACAATTTTATTGATTATTTAGTTAGTTTAAGTTATGAGAATTAAATTGAATGATGTTTAGGTTATGATGGAAATGATGCACACAAATTATATTGAAATGATGATTATATTGAATGGTTTAAGTTTAGTTTAGTTATGTTTATGTTTATTGAAATGTGAATGTTTATGTTGAAATGATGTTTATATTGATTATATTGAATGTTTATGTATATGATTATATTTATTGAAATGTGAATGTTTAGTTTAGATTATATTGAAATGATGCACAGAAAGTACTTATAATTTGTTTGATTATGTTTAGTTTAGGTTTCATGTGAATGTTTATGTTTAATGTGTTTGATTAGGTTATGAAAATGATGTTAATTTTTTTTTTTTTTGTAGATAAGTCTGATCAAGGGCAGCCCATTGATCCATCTAAGATGATTGGTGGTAGGCGTGCTATGACACAAAGCCACCGGAAGGAGAGGCAAAGCGGGCATATCCCAGAGAGGGGAAGAGATAAAGGGAGGTCAGATGGTTCAGAGACTTTTCAGGCTACACAGCCTGAACAGTCACAGGTGGTTGACTCGACCTAGGAGGTGGAGTACTTGAATTATCAGGATCAGGTACACCACGATGTGACTGATGGTGGGTATGACCAGGATCATATACCAGAGTAGCAGCATATACCAGACGAGGATGACATTGCAGCAGCCGCCCCTTTTCTGGTGGACTGGAAAATATATCTCTGCTGCACTCTTATGTCAAGCATGTGGCATTGCCGCTTTGGTATAATTCAGATAACGTAAGTGTTATTTTTTTTAATTTTTTTTTATGTTTAATTATTTTCTTTATATGTGTGTCTGTTTAATTATTATATCAACTTTTATATGTGTTTTTGTTTAAGTATTTTCTTTATGTTTAATTATTTTCTTTATTTCAACTTTTATTATTTTCTTTATGTTTAATAATGATTTAAATTGTTTTTGTTA
>Ga0315914_1010392_pt1 | contig 11592 bp, 7 predicted proteins | sample MpolenodulesMG_FD_203920 | JGI IMG/M metagenome (GOLD analysis project Ga0315914, IMG submission 203920) | Medicago polymorpha root nodule microbial communities from Los Angeles, California, United States - elongated nodules | ecosystem: Host-associated > Plants > Roots > Nodule | place: USA... | reverse complement strand
ACAACCTGGTAAAAGATTGATCATGTTTGAATATACCATTGGGCATTTCACTACTACATTCAACCAAGCCAATACTAAATTCTAAACATCACCAAAAAATTTACCCTCACTAAATAATTAACCATCAAAAAGATTTTAGTAATACACATTCACTAATGCATTGTAACTCCAAAGAGATTTTTCCACGACCTACATATAGTTATCCTTTATAAGAAGTCTATTTCAAAATAAACTCCACGCAAAGAGAGAAACACAATCCACACAAAGTCATACAAAGAGCGATGACCATCATAAATAGTTCTCCATGAACAGCTATCAAAAGAGATTTTTGCACGGAAAACATTGTTACCACCCAACAAAGAACACTCCGGATCAAATAATATGCTTCCAACTCCATCTAAAACTGCATCCCCTACATCATCCAACATCATTACCCACACAAATACTATGACACAAGAGTGTCTAACTTATTGTATGACAAAATTGGATTAAAAATTATTAACATATGGATCATGTCTACAAATTTGAACATCAATTTGAAATTGTTTTATATGTCAATAAAATATATTAAAATTAATGTATGGACTTTAACAAATGAGTTAATTTTGATTTTCACTTTGACATATAATTTTTTTTTCTTCCTACATTATAGCCTGGTATGTTTTCTTTGATGAGCTTATAACCTTGTATGTTATCTCCTCTTATCGCTGACATAAGGACTACAATTTATTGCAGATATAATACTTGGCTTTATTAAAGGTAATATTTATATTTTTTGTATATATGTAATTTTTTTTTTCTTCTGATGTATATACCTCGCTAATTGTAGATCAATTAAGTTATTTAAATCTTGTTTTCATTAAATGTAATGTTAATCCCATGTTGTTAAACCACATCAGACGGTACAATCAAAAACCAAACATATCAGATGACTTAATCAAGAACCAAAGCTGGTACCGGTCTAGGCAAACATAAGAAATCATTGGTCAAATTGAACCCAGTAAAAATCTGATCAAACAGGTCAAAATCGGCAAGAAACAAGAACCGGTCACGTCTTGTGAAAACTGTCCGGTCCACAAAAATATCTTAAAAAAATTGTACTACCTCCGTCCCCAATTATAAGACCTTTTTGAGAAGAAAAAAATTGTCCCTTTTATTATGCATCTTTTTCTTCAATCAACAATAAATACCATATGAAAAACATAAACTAACTCTCTCTTTTAAGGATAAAATTGTAAAAATAATAGTGATTACAAACAATATTAATACAAATATCCACTTTCTTATTTTCCGTGATTTTAGCAAAAGGGTCTTATATATAGGGACGGAGGTAGTACTTTGGGCGAACGTTGGAAAAAGAGAGGGGAAATACTGCAGTTATCCAGATTAATTAATTAATGAGAAAATAGAGCGAAAATTGTCATTGTGGTAGTAGATATTTGCACTTATTTGACGTTGGCAACATTCAGGATCCGGGGAGGGATTTTAACGGGGGAGGGGGATATTTTAATTAAATATGTGTTTTGTTGATTTTAAAATTAATTTACTAGTTTACCCTTAAAATTAATTAGTTAAAGATAATAAAATAACGAAAATATAACGATGTAAATAATAACAACACGATGTAGGCAATAGAATAATGGATTACTCACAATTCACGTTAGAGAATGTCTGAAGCAACGGTTGGTGGCAACAAAGTAGCAATAGGGTTGAAAGAGTGGATTTTACCGGTAACAAATTAGAGTGATGGATAACCTAATGATAAAAGTTGTTACAAGATAATATAACCAAATAATAATAAAACTTGTTAAAAAGATAATATAACCGAATAATAATAAATGCTGATACAAGTATAATATTGAGATTTCAAATTAATCTAACGATAGTTTTGACAGAACAAAAAAATTTGAAAGAGATAATCTTCCCTCCCCTCCGAAAAACTCCAATTTTGGGAGAAGCAAAAAGTGGGTCTTGAAGGGATTTTGCTCCCCTCCTCTTCCCTCCCCTCCCTTCTAAAAATGGAACCAAACACATCAAATTAAAAATATTCCATCTCCCTCCCCTCCTCGTCCCGCGAAAACTCTCGAACCAAACGGATCCTCAATTGAGTGAGGTATGTTTTTAAATTGAAAAAAAATCATATTATTCCAACTTCTTTTTGGTGTGATTCCAAAACTGCAATTCGCTTAATTAAAAATTAGATTTGATGAGAAATTTCCTTGCCAAAGATCCAGAAAAGAAACTGTAATGGCAACAGGGAGACAAAACGGTGAGAGAAGAAGCACACAAAAGGGGAATGAAAAATATTACACGTTGCAGTTTATAAAATTAAGTAGCACAATAAAGATTGATCCGAGGGTTGTGATTTATCCTTCTCATCACTCATTTTAATAATGCTCTCATTTGATATACACCCTCTGAATATATATCCTAGCGAAAAGACGGACACACGTGTCCGTCTTTCCGTTTTTTTAATTGTGCTAACGTTTGAAAATTATAAACGATATTTTTTATGAAATTTTAATTTTGATTAAAAGTAAAAGTATAATTGTTTTTTACTTTAAAATTATTACAAATCAAACTAATCATGATCATCTATTTCAATAAAACCAACAATATAACAAAAATATATAATCTAAATTCTTAATATATTTTTAATGACACCCACAACAATCTTTATTTTAGAAAAAGTTGTTGTTTATGGGTATAATTGGGATAATGAAAATATAAAGATATATACATTCATCTAGTTTGTTACACTTTTTAAATGGTAAAGGAAAAAACTGATCATTTGAGTTTATTACATTTTTATTTTAATATTTAAATTTATTCTTATTTATTTGTTACATGTTTTATTGATATTGAAAATTGAGGGTATTTTTGGAAGGAAAAATCCAACCCAAAAGTGCTGAAAGGAGTAGTTTTCTTTATATCTAGTATAAATAAATATATATACCATCCATGTACTTTTCTATTTTTTAATAAAAGAAATGATATTTGTGCAATCATTTTTTTACAATTTTTGTACAACTTTCTTTCTCATACTCACATTGTGTTTTTACTTTATCTCTCTATTACTTTGATTTTTGTGCAAATGTTTCATTTACTTTGTAAATCAATGATTGTCTATTAAATTGTCATATAAATGGTTGTTCAAATAACACAACTCTTTTAATAATTTATTTCTACCTCAATTTGCATCCAAGGCTAAAAATTTGTAAAACGACATACGGTGTACATACTTACAACTCTATTGAGTTGTTCATATATAACAATCGTTTTAAAAGAGGATCATGCTAACTTGTGCCTTAAGGAACTAAAAAAGAAATGAAAAATGAATTTTATATTGAATATATAAATAATTAAATATTAACAACATTGAATGCACAAATTTCAAAAAAAATATTTCTATCTTTAGATTTTTAACTTGTGCCTTAAGTGCACAAGTTAACATTTCCCTTTAAAATAGAAGGCTTCCATCCTAGCAACTAGGAAGTCACAAAAGTGAAGGAAGAAAGAGGAGACACACACTAAAGAAAAAATAGATGCGTGTGATGTTAGCCTCTTACAGTTGAGGGAGAACAAGAAAAGCAATAAGTATTAAGAAACTAGGTATTGAGCAACAAGAAAAGCAATAAGTATTGAGCCACCTCATATGAAGAACTTGCACCATTGTTGTTGCAAGGTGCAATGGAAAACAAAAACCAGAGAAAAACGAAGAAGAAAAGGGAATGAAAAAATGTAGTAGAAGAAGAAGAAGCTCTCTTGAATCAAGAGGCTCTAGATACCAAATTGAGAAACTAGAATCATAACAGAAAAGAAAGAGAAAATAACAGAAAAGAGAAAATTGGAGAGAAAATGATATTTTCATTGAATGATGAAGATAACATGGTTACAAGTTTTTTTTTTTTTTGATAAGGCAAGAACAAATGACATAAAAAAGAGTGGCTTCCAACTAAATTGGTCCTCAACTCTAATCTTTTGTCAGATGCTCATAAATATATTATTAAAAAAAGGGAAAAAAATACATAAAAATAAACTGAGGGATAGGAGCTCTAGTAGTAACTAACTCTATTAGGTTGTTATAACCATAAAATCTAGCTAGGGTTCAGCTAGCTTGTGTTAAAAGTAACTGTTGTGCAGTGTGTTCCTCCTCTTTATCTTTAAGCATTTGTGATTCAACATCTTCCAAGCTATGTTTCAATAGACTCCCATAAGCTAGAGCATGATAAATATTTATCATTCCAAGCTTGGAAACAAATGAATTGAATTTAGGAGGTGGTAAAGGCTTTGTGAGGAAATCTGCAAGTTGCTCTTCAATAGGTATATGAAGTAACCTTAGTATTCCATTTGCACCTTTTGTCTGACTAAGTGGTAATCTATTTCCAAGTGTTTGGTTCTCTCATGAAACACTATGTTGGAGGCTATGTGTATTGCACTATGATTGTCACTATATAGTACAGGTTGTCTAACACAAGTAACTTGTAAATCCTTCAAGAGATATAGGAGCCACTGAAGTTCACATGTTCCAGTAGAAAGTGCTTTATACTCTGCTTCTGAAGATGACCTAGGAATAGTTGGCTGCGTCTTTGCACGCCATGAGATCAGAGATGAACCTAAGAGTAAAGAGTAACTTGTTCTTGATCTTCTAGATTCAATACAACCTGCCCAGTCAGCATCTACATAACCAAAAATTTGTAATTCAGATTGTCTAGGGAAGAATAAACTAAGGCCAGGATTATGTTTCAAATACCTAATGACCTTACAAGCAGCTTTGTAATGAGATACAGTAGCAGCAGGTAAAAACTAACTAAGTTGTTGAGTTGCTAGTGTGATGTTTGGTCTGGTAGTGTTGAGACAGAGAAGTCTTCCAATGAGTCTCCCGTAACAAGACACATCAACAAATGGTTTGTTATTGTCTTGGTGCAATTTGATTGAGGTATTTAAAGGAGTGGTAGCAGGTTTAGAAGCTAGAAGTCCGAAGGAGTCTAACAGATCAAGCCAGTATTTCCTTTGTGAAATAGAGATCCCTTTCTTCGAGTGAGCCACCTCTTATCCTACGAAATACTTTAAGACTCCCAAATCTTTGATCTTGAAATTAGTATCAAGGATGGTTTTGATTCTAGTGAACTTTTGATAGATGAACCAACTAGAATAATGTCATTTACATAAACTAACAATGCAGGGAAATCTGAACCTTGTTGATTAATGAAGAGTGAATAGTCTAATGGTGATTGTGTGTACCCTTCAGCTAGCAACAAAGAGGTTAAATTTTCATACCACTTCCTGCTTGCTTCCTTCAGACCATAAAGACTCTTATGTAACTTGAAATCTTATTTGGTGCACTAGAAACACCTTTCGGTATATTCATATAGACATGCTCTTGTAAATCACCATGCAAAAATGCATTATTTACATCTAACTGATGTAAATGTCAGTTTTGAATGGAAACAATGGCAAGTAATATTCTCATTGTAGTAAGCTTAGCTACTGTTGAGAAGGTAACAAAAAAAATCAACTCCTTCAACATGGTTATACCCTTTAGCCACCAGTATAGCTTTGCATCTTTCTATACTACCATCAGTTTAGTGTTTGATTTTATAAACCCACTTACTTCCAATAGGCTTCACATTATGGGGAAGATCAACAATGGACCATCACTAGGGTGAACAAAATACGGGCTAGTTGGATCAAGAGCAGCCTCATATGAAGAACTTGCACCATTGTTGTTGCGAGGTGCAATGGAAAACAAAAACCAGGGAAAAACGAAGAAGAAAAGGGAATGAAAAAACGCAGCGGAAGAAGAAGAAGCTCTCTTGAATCAAGAGGCTCTAGATACCATATTCAGAAACTATAATCATAACAGAAAAGAAAGAGAAAATAACACAAGAGAAAATTGGAGAGAAAATGATTTTTTTCATTGAATTATAAAGATAACATAGTTACAAGTATTTATAGAGTGTCTCAAGCTAGACTACACTAAGGTAACATGTTTATTACATAGGTGATAGGAGCTCTAGCAGTAACTAACTCTATTAGGTTGTTATAACCATAAAATCTAGCTAGGGTTCAGCTAGCTTGTGTTACAAGTAACTGATGTGCAGTGTGTTCCTCCTCTTTATCTTTAAGCATATTTGATTCAACATATTCCATGCTATGTTTCAATAATAAGCAAAAATAAGGGGCACGTGGCTACGTCACCAATGATTAGATAGTATATTTTACGGTTTTACCAATATATTAATCAATCAACGAAAATATATGATTTGGACCACCTCTTGTGGGGCAAGAGTGCGACTGGGATTTGGATCCTCTATTGTTGCTATTTCATCATTCTTCCCATTATGTTTCCATCTCTCTCTCAGCCACAACTCTTCTTTTTAATATTTATATTTCTTTCTCCTCACTCACAAATTAACATAGCTACATGTAATCCAATTGCGTTTAACTGTGGTTTTGTGAGTATAAGGAAAGAGAAATACAAAATAAAGAAGGAAGAGGTGATGATGAGAGAGATAGAGGCATAAACTAGGAATTGGGGAGTACAAAATTTAATGTCATCCTCTAAGGTGTTGCTCGAAGGACAATACTACCATAGACAATTAATCATGCAGGAGGGTTTGAAAACCTCCATGAATACATACAGAAGAGAAAAAAAAAAGTGAAAACAAGCAAACATAAAGAAATCAAATACCTTCGTGTAATTATTAAGATTTATATCGGAGGAGAATATGAAGCAGCATAACCTTGATTGAGAAATAGTTACTATATCAAGAAACATTGAAGATTTCTGACTGAATTGTTGGTATTTTCCATATAAGTGATCAAAGCAGTGAAATGAAAAAGGAAAAGTTTATCCTCCTATTTATAGAGAGAAAATGCATTCAATTGCAAAATGAATCCACAACTTATCCAAAACAATTGCTAAGTCACATCTTGAACATTGTGACCTATGCCCTCTGAACTTTTATAGCTTACAAATACTTCGACAAGGGTCACACATACTCTTAGAAATCGTGGTTGTGTCTAACATAACCACACAAAACCAACTTCTGAGGTGAGGATTGCACCCACTTATAAACACATTCACAAGCCATCTCTTATCCGATGCGAGACTCTTTAACACATACCAAGTTGTCACCTCGGGTCAAGTCTCCATAAGTCACCTCACCATTTTCTAAACAATTTTTCAGCTGTCAAGATTCAAACTTATCTTAGGTCGTGGAAAGGCCAAGGATGATTCTGAAATGAAATAAAGACACATCAAACAAACTAAGTCGAGAACAGAAAAGGACGATCGATACTCAAGTTAAAGCCGATTCAATTCATCACCCAACTACTCCAGTTGCATTTTTTGGGACAACTGTTCTGGACTTAGATTATTCAAGTCCAAATTTTAACTAAAATTGGCTGGAGATTTTGGGAACGTGGGGTTGTAAAGGTAATATGGTATTTGAATGGGCTGGTGGTGTGTTTATGCTATAATTTTGCTTTTAGACACATTTTCTAAACAAAATATTTCCGTGATATTTGCATATATATTATGTAAGATTTTATTTCATATAGGGTACCTGTTGAATTTCCGTGACACGATTTTCAGAGGCGTGGCGCCATTTTGCTGGCAGAATGTATGGTTTCTGCTGAAGGCAAAATCGTGGCGCAATTTGTGCAGGCGTGACGCAATTTATGGAGAAGGTTGTCGTACCTTGCGTCGTACGCAGTAATCGTGGCACGATTTTCTCAGGCGTGGCGCGATTTTGTCTGTCACTGTGTATTATTTAAGTGTTTCAGCTCATTTTTGAAGGTGGGAGTAGAGAGAGCTTCAAGAGAGATAAACTTGGCAAATCAAAGGAGGTAACTTTAGGGTTGAGGGTCTTTGATTAGAGTTCTCTTGGGTTGGCAAACATTGTAAACACCTTGGGTGAGTGAAAATCATTGAGTGTCTTGATCATTTGTGAGATTGGGAAAATGGGTAGAAATTAGGTTTGTTCTTTATGAGCTTGCTTAAGCTAATTTCTTGTAACCCATTTGTATCACTTTTTAAGAACTCTTTGATAGTGGATTGGAGAGATCAATCTCTCCCCCAGAGTAGGTCAAGTTGGGCCGAACTGGGTAATCATTTCTTGGTGTGTTTTGTTTCTCTTGTCTCTTTATCTTTTGCTTGTGGTTTTGAGCTTTTCACTTTGATTCCTAGATTAGATCTAGGTGCTGTTATTGTTGTTATTGCTTGTGTTTACTTTGGAATTGGTTACTTGCTCCACACATCATAGTTTGTATTAGTGTGAGATTTGAGTCCGAATTCACAACAATTGGCGCCCACCGTGGGGCATAGTAGTGAATTGGTTTAGTGAGTACCATGGGTTCAAAGTGGGATATTGAGAAGTTCACTGGAAGTAACAATTTTGGGTTATGGAAGGTGAAGATGCAAGCGATGTTGATACAACAACAGTGTGAGAAAGCTTTGAAGGGTGAAGGTGCGTTACCGGTCACCATGTCACAAGCGGAGAAGACCGAGATGGTGGACAAGACTAGGAGTGACATTATCTTGTGCCTCAGGGATAAAGTTTTGAGGGATGTTGCGAAGGAACCTACCGCGGCGTCGATGTTGTCAAAGTTGGAGTCATTGTACATGACCAAGTCTTTGGCTCATAGACAGTTCCTTAAGCAACAACTCAACTCATTCAAGATGGTGGAATCAAAGACCGTGACAGAGCAATTAACGGAGTTAAACAAAATGCTTGATGATTTGGAGAACATTGAGGTGCAACTTGAGGACGTAGACAAAGCTATACTCTTGTTGTGTGCTCTACCGAGATCATTTGAATCCTTCAAGGATACCATGCTCTATGGCAAAGAAGGCACTGTCACCTTGGAAGAAGTTCAAGCGGCTTTGAGAACCAAGGAGCTGACCAAGTCCAAGGACTTGAGAGCGGATGAAAACAGTGAAGGCCTTAGTGTTTCAAGAGGAAATAGTGGAGGTAGAGGTAACCGAGGAAGCTCAAAGAGCGGTAACAAGGAAAAGTATAAGTGCTTTAAGTGTCACAAGTTTTCTCACATCGAGAGGGATTGTCCGGAGGACAATGAGAACTCCGCGCAAGTTGTGTCCGAGGAGTATGAGGATGCAGGTGCTTTGGTGGTGAGCTGTTGGGAGGATGAAAAAGGTGAGGTTTCTCACCTTGGTATTGATGCCTTGTAGAGCGGTGATCGTCTAGAGAGACGTTAAACACTCAACATCAGCCTGGAGAGGCGGTGAGAAGAATACTCATTATCGGCCTGGAGAGGCGGTGGTAAGAATACTCGTGATCAACCTCTGAGGTGGAGTGGTAAGGTGAAAGCATAAGTGTGTACACATTTGGAAGTTGATGTAGAGAAAGTTCAACTTGAGGTGGAGTTGTTGACACCGGGAATGGTACAACTATGGAGGCCTTGGGTGTTTATGCTCTAGTTGTGAGCATGTGATCTTCAAGGATGCGGGAGACATTCCGTGATTGAAGAGGGTTTGGTGTAGACTTGTGGAGCTACTTGATGTAGTGTGATGCAAGGAAAAGAAAAAGGGGATTGGTGGTTGATGGTTAAAGTGGCATCATCATCAATTTATAGTCAAGGTGGAGAAATGTTGAATTTGACTTCAAAATTGTGATGCTGGGAAAGCTGAAAATCGTGACATGATTTTCAGAGGCGTGGCGCGATTTTGCTGGCAGAATGTATGGTTTCTGCTGAAGGCAAAATCATGGCACGATTTGTGCAGGCGTGACGCGATTTCTAGAGAAGGTTGTCGTACCTTGGGTTGTATGCAATAATTGTGGCACGATTTTCTCAGGCTTGGCGCGATTTCATCTGTCAATGTGTACTATTTAAGTGTTTCAGCTCATTTTTGAAGGTGGGAGGAGAGAGAGTTTCAAGAGAGAAAAACTTGGCTAATAAAAGGAGGTAACTTTAGGGTTGAGGGTCTTTGATTAGAGTTCTCTTGAGTTGGGAAACATTATAAACACCTTGTGTGAGTGAAAATCATTGAGTGTCTTGATCATTTGTGAGATTAGGAAAACAGGTAGAAATTAGGTTTGTTCTTTATGAGCTTGCTTAAGCTAATTTCTTGTAACCCATTTGTATCACTTTTTAAGAACTCTTTGATAGTGGATTGGAGAGATCAATCTCTCCCCCAGAGTAGGTCAAGTTGGACCGAACTAGGTAATCATTTCTTGGTGTGTTTTGTTTCTCTTCTCTCTTTATCTTTTGCTTGTGGTTTTGAGCTTTTCACTTTGATTTCTAGATTAGATCTAGGTGTTTTTGTTGTTATTGCATGTGTTTACTTTGGAATTGGTTACTACTTTCCTTTGCTCCACACATCATAGTTTGTATTGGTGTGAGATTTGAATCCGAATTCACAACAGTACCTAGATTGGCTTTAGAGCTAATAGTCATTTCGATTTCTGTGTAACGTAGTTATCCTTCATTGTATTAAAATTGTAAAATAATATCTGATTGTGCACTTCGTTAGTCAAAATAGTCATGACATTAAATTACTTAGTTAAAATTATCATATTAGCCCCTCATTAGTCCCTAAATGTACTTATTGTTATATCAGTTTATATATGAAAAGAGTTAATGCCTGCATTGAGGACTATTTTAGAATCAGTTATTTTTATATGTACTTATTGTTATATCAGTTTCTATTTTAACGTTAGAAACTGTTTTGACTAACAAAGTGCACAATCAAGAACTATTTTAGAATTTTCATTGATTGAGGGACTATTGTGGCTACTAGTTACACATTCAAGGACCAAAATAACTATTGCCCTTTGGTTTAATTGGTAATAGTTCAGCTCAAATTTCGTTAGGGTTGAGATCGAATCCTATTGCGAATGTGAGGATATCATTGGTGGCATATGTAAGTAGCTCTATCAACACTCTCTGAACTTTGTAACTTTTCCGGACCTTGGTGACATTCTTGAACCCAACTTACCTAAACTTTTATTTATTGGAAAAATTCACCACATTTATGTAATAAGAAATGAGACAGAGTGTATGAGGTAAATATATATTAAAGCTTTAATAAAGAAAAATTCTGATCTAAAAAGATAAATGTTCAAAGTGTTTATGGTTAAGAGTTGTGAAAAGCTCATTCTCTTAATTTCATTATGTTTATTTTTCCATTAGTTCCTCTCTTGGTTTGTAAAGAAACGGTAGAATGTTTCCGTATTAATTGTTTTTCCTTGATAAAACCATCACAGGAGTAGTACAAATATTTGGCATAACAAAAAGCTCTCAATTACCACAGAAAGATTTAGATTCTAAAATTGGCATCGAGACAGGAAGAGTGACAGGAAGATATCTTATACCAATATTTGTAGCAAGATTTGTCCTGGGCCTTTTGGTTTTCATTGTACTATTGATATATACTTGTCGAAGAAGACATATATCAATGTATGAAGATATTGAAGTTTTTCTTCAAGGGAGTACTCTGATGCCAATTAGGTATTCGTACAAAGAAATAAAGAAGATGACTCGAGGTTTTAGAGACAAGTTGGGTGAAGGAGGCTTTGGAGCCGTTTTTAAAGGAAAGCTATGCAGCGGGCCATTTGTGGCCATAAA
>Ga0315914_1010391_pt1 | contig 11592 bp, 6 predicted proteins | sample MpolenodulesMG_FD_203920 | JGI IMG/M metagenome (GOLD analysis project Ga0315914, IMG submission 203920) | Medicago polymorpha root nodule microbial communities from Los Angeles, California, United States - elongated nodules | ecosystem: Host-associated > Plants > Roots > Nodule | place: USA... | reverse complement strand
ATTGAGGTGCATGAGGTGTCTGTAGAATCGGCTCAGGTTCAGACAGATACTATTGTTGAGCAAGTTGAAGTTCATTCTGGGTTACGCCCTTCCTTGGCGTCACCGGTCGTTGTAGAGAGGTATCTTGCGGCTAGTGCTAGCATGACAATACCAGAGGAGCAAGAGGTTGTCGTTTTACAACAACAACATGTACATCCCAGCAAAAACATTCAACACGGTCTTGATCTATGGGACAGAGTTCGTGAATATGATGCAAGGTCAGCTACTGAAGACTTCACGCCGGTCCTTACAAGGAAGCAGAAACAGAAAATTAAATTGCAACAAGTCTTGGCAAAGCAACCTCCTAAAACCCGTGCTCGGGGTGACAATCATACGACTGCTCAATGAATTTCCTCTATTGGAATGTTAGAGGAACGGCTTGGTTGTCTTCTCTCCCTAATAAGGTTGTTTTCTTTAGGGATAGTTGTGGTTTACCCAACTTCAGATTTCTATAATCTGTTGTAGGGTGGTTTTTATGTTGTTTTCTTTACTCTTGTTTTCTGTTTTCTCTCTGGAGGATTTTGGCCTAGTCCCCCCTCCTTTGTATTTATTTTCCCCTTTTTTAATAATATTTTAGAGTTTGGCGGCAGAGGATGGAGGTTTCTCGGGGTGCCAACATAGTTGGGATGTCGATGTTGCCTCTTGATGTCTGTCCACTCTCCTTGCTTAAAAAAAAATAATTGAATTTTATAAATTCTTTTGCGGCAATAACAACAACTTCTATTTTAATTTTCACTCATCAACACCACACCGACCAAAATAACAAATAACAATTAGAGGGCAAAGATGATGTAGTTTGAAACTCCTTGTTCAAATACATTAAGGGTACTCTTAAATTGAGTGCTTGCAAAATTATTGTCACAATTTTTTATTTTCGGCACCCAATTTCTGGAGATTTTTGACAAGTTAGAGAAGTCCCAGATGGAAAAGGTAGAAGCGAGATTGTATGTGGAAAATTATAGATATTCTCCTTTTTAATTTTAAGAGGGAATTACACTCACCTCCCCTAAGTTCTATTAAAATAGCAATGACACCCCCTCTAGTTTTAAAATAAACACTAACCTCCCTTAAGTTTTCATCAAATAGACAAACATTTCCCTTCTTCATTAACACCGTTAAATTGTCTGTTAACTATTTCTTTTTTAATAAAAAAATCTTGCAATTGTAAACATGTGTAAATTTCCATATGTCAGGGTGCTGTCATCATCACGTCTTATATCTCTTTGCGGTGCAACTAGATAATATCTTACTCCATTTCCTCTCCTTACTATGCTGCTTATTTCATTGGGAGGTTTAGCTTTTCAAATTCTTTAGTGAATACTGTCATAATACTCTCATCAATTTAAAAGTTGGGTGATATACATCAATTCTGTATTTCACATAAAAACAATAAAGAATCAAGATACCTGTAATTAGATATTTGCCAAGCCATATTATAATTTGCCATATGATAACATACGTACATATATAATATGTCAGATGATATATACTCAATTTTGCATCCAAAATATTTCTTCAAATTCACATGACAATCAACGAAATTTGAGCAGCTAAATTTTACAAAATACTAGTCTTTAAATAAACTCGTAGCTCCAAAATTAAGTAAGTCTCTGAAATTATATAAACCATTAGATTCTACATATTACCACGTATCTAAATAAACCAATAGTCCAAAATACCACTAGGCAGTAGTACACCAAAATACTACTTTCAAAACAAACAAACAAAACCAGTGGTTGTATATTAATGACTTAAATATTTCCAAAACCCTCCTAAGTGAACCACTAAACATAATCTCCATCAGAGCAATAGCTATTTGTTACGAGTGACTTGACTATAACAAGCTGCATTTCTACTATTTTTATATGAGCTTTGTTCTTTACGTAGCACCCTTAGTTTTTATCTGAGGTTGAAGATGAGTGACTATGGAGAGAACACAATGTTTTGAGAGTGAGGACACACACAAATTTTTGTATCCTAACGGAGAATTAACAGAATTTAACAGAGGGGAGGTATGTGATGATTTAGAAAATAGAGGGGAGGTTTGTTGTATTAAGCTAAAATTTAAGGGAGGTTATTATAATTTTTCCTAATAATAATGATATGCACATTCTCAAAAAATTATTGATATACACATTCTCCTCGTGAGTTTAGCTCAGTTGTTTGTTTTGACATTAGTATTTTGGTGTACTACTGCCTAGTGGTATTTTGGGCTACTGGTTTATTTAGATACGTGGTAATTTGTAGAATCTAATGGTTTATATAATTTCAGAGACTTACTTAATTTTGGAGCTACTGGTTTATTTAAACACTAGTATTTTGTAAAATTTAGCTGCTCAAATTTCGTTGATTGTCATGTGAATTTGAAGAAATATTTTGGATGCCAAATTGAGTATATATCATCTGACATATTATATATGTACGTATGTTATCATATGGCTTGGCAAATATCTAATTACAGGTATCTTGATTCTTTATTGTTTTTATGTGAAATACAGAATTGATGTATATCACCCAACTTTGAAATTGATGAGAGTATTATGACAGTATTCACTAAAGAATTTGAAAAGCTAAACCTCCCAATGAAATAAGCAACATGGTAAGGAGAGGAAATGGAGTAAGATACTATCTAGTTGTGCCGCAAAAAGATATAAGACGTGATGATGACAGCACCTTGGCATATGGAAATTTACGCATGTTTACAACTGCAACATTTTTTTATTAAAAAAGAAATAGTTAACAAACAATTTAACGGTGTTAATGAAGAAGGAAAATGTTTGTCTATTTGATGAAAACTTAAGGGAGGTTAGTGTTTATTTTAAAACTAGAGGGGTTGTCATTGCTATTTTAATAGAACTTAGGCGAGGTGAGTGCAATTTCCTCTAATTTTAATAAATTTAGACCATTGATTATATCCAATGGTATTTTGTTGGTGGTTCACCGGTGAGGGACTTGATTGATCCCTCACCCTAGAATCCACCTTTTTTAAGAGGGAGTTTACTAAAATATGCTTGATTTTTAAATAAAATTAATGTGTCTCACTTTCTTCTCCATCTCAGTGAGTGTTACTATCACACTTTTGGATGATCAACTATCTGCTTAATTTTTATCAAAACATAGATTTTGTGTGTCTATATATATAAATGTGTGTAAGTAATTATGTTGGATGTCATACTTTTCGGCCTAACACTTTTTGAATGAGTGTGATGAAACCAGGATAATGATGCATATATTTTATGACTTAAAAGACCAAGCTCATGTCACCCATTTTTGCAGTCAACTTCGTTAAAAAGTGTTTATAGATCTTTAACATTGAGGTGGTAGGTCCAAAAATACTTATGACGTCTAACATGATTATTCACACACATTTTCTTCTTCTTGTTTTTGAATTCAAGTCTAATTTTACTGATAAATATTTCATCAACAATATTATAAATAGAGTAATTGATCAATTTTGTTTCAAACCAAGACGGATTAACACGTCTATGAAACTTTAAGGATTAACTTGTTATAATCAGATAACTTAAAAGACTGCATGTGATATTTGACCTTTAATAAAAGTGTTATGTTTATTGATCATTTCATTCCATTTCTTAATATGTATGTCAAAACATTAAACGACACTCATTGTAAAACGAAAAGAGTAATTGTTTTATCTGCAATAATTTTTAAAGATTTATTTTCCAGCCATTTTAATTTTATCTGCAATAAATATAAATTTGGTGAAATTGTTGCTATATAATCTAAAAAAAATTGATAATTTTTTTCTAAACAATTTTATAGTCCGTCGTCAATTTGTGTTAAATAACGAAGAGACGAGGGGTGTTCGCGGTGCGGTTTAATTTAGTTTTGAGCATAAAAGTCATCCTAATAGGAGATAAAAAAAGCATGTGGTTCGGTTTGGTTCGATTGACTTTTAAAAAGTTATCCGAACCAAACCAAATTAAACAAATGCGGTTTGAATTGGTTCGGCTGGTGCGGTTTTTTAAACAATATAATTTTTTTTCAACATTAAAATCAAGTTTAAAAGGTAAAACACTATATTTTCACCAATGTTTTATATTTCATCCAACATTACAATTTTATTTTCACACAACAATATAGACCAAATTAAAAACATGGATAAAAAGTAGTTCTATTTTGTAAGAAATGTATAATACTAAGATTTTATCATTTTCTAAAAGTAAGTAACACATAAACACATTTGTGAAATAAGAAAAAAAGAAATTTAACAAGAGGAAAAATATGTCATTGATAAAAGTTTTCATTGAGTTTTCATAAGTATTTGTGTAGGTGACACATATTTAATTAATGTTTTTCTCATGTTGCGGTTTGGTTAGTTTAGTTTAGTTCATTGGTGTCCTCGTGAGCATAGCTCAGTTGGTATGGACAATGCATAAAATATGCAAGATTCGGGGTTCAAACTCCGGCCACCACAAAAAAAAAAGTTTAATTCATTGGTAAAATAAAAACCACAAACCAAAATAAATTATACGGTTAAGTAAAAAAATGATCTGAATAATCTAAACTAAATGTGGGTTTTTACAGTTTCGTTTTGAATTGGTTCGGTTTGCACATTTCCTATTTGTTTGGTTGGGTGAGTACATGTATTAATTGTTTCTATAATTGTATAAACTATAATAAAGTAAAAATATTGAATATAGCTAACAAGAGTGATAAAAAGATGGTATTTGATCGATGAGGAGTGCTAGCAACACTCACTTTTCAATACTCTCTCTAATACTCACTCATTTATTGGATGAAATCTATGTATGTCCTACCACTTTGTGGAGGTTCAATTTTCAAAGTATAGACCCACAATGACTTAAACCAATAAGAGAATGAATATTAGAGAGTGTTGTTAGCATTACTCTTTATCGATATATGTTCACTATCCTATTATTTGCATTGTTTTGAATAAAGAGATCTGAACATTAAATTATGCTCAACTGAAAAGGATATTTCAATTAATGAACTCGTGTCCTGGTGTACTTCTAACAAGTTTAAAGTCCATTAAAGAGTTGGAAAGGTCCTTAATTACTTTGCAATAGAGCTTTCTGAGGTGAACAACGTACACCAATGAAATTTATTAACCAACCTACTTTCTTTTTTTAAGGATTTAAACCACCCTGAAGAAGTTTATAAACATTTAATATTTTTTTTAAGAAAGCTCAAACATTTCATTTGTATTCGTATATTTACTTTGTCGGACCGAGTTAAGACTCAATCCTATTCAAATTGAAAATTGATTTTCTCACGTAGAAAAGTTCATAATAACATAAGTAAATTTCTAAAAAGCCTTAAACGGTAGTTAACTACTGTTCTACAAATCGGCAGCAGTTAACTATCGTTGTGCATTTGATTTAATTTCTATCAGCTCTCCTTCCATTTTTCATTTGCAAATTTTTTCATAACCAAATTTTTTCATACTTAAACAAATTCATCCAATTTTATCATCCTTAACATGATAAACAAATTTTTTCTTTCAATTGCAAATTCATGAATATAAAATGTACGAAATAATATTTAACAGGATAAAATTAAAACGTAAGAAATAATATAAAACGTACGTACGTAAATGTCATGAAATATCACAAGGTACGGATAATGTCGTAATAATACATCACCATAATCAAAGTCAAAAAGTACATAAAAAAGCCTAATGCTAATCAACTCTGCTGCCTACGATGCCTCTGCCCCCTGCGCTGCCTGGCAATCTGATACGTAAGGGCAGGGCGGCCAATACTGTCAATCCGGATCATCTCCTGCAGCAGCTCCTCTCTAGTCATCTCGCCGCTCCTGGCCACAACATTATCAGCTATCTGCACCACATCCCTGATGATCGTCAGTGTGTCAGGCAGCTCTCTGGCATGCTCTTCCTCTATGATTTGCTCCACGTTCGCCGGCCTGGGTGGAGATCCTTCATTAGGTGGGAGAATACGAGAGTGAGAGACTTTGGCATACCAAGCCATGTAGCCAAGGTCATGATGTCATGCTCTCTGACCCCTATGTACGCAATCAGGGTAGAACCACGCATCAAGTATTCAGCATCTCCATAGGTATCTAAGCGACAACTGACGAATGTCTGGAGATGTCTTGTACAAATTCAAACTACCTCTTTACCCGCTCAGGCAAATGACGGTACACCCTCTCCTTCCCGCACATCAGTCATCATGAGTAAGTGCACATAAGCTGAAAAGGGTGCACTGCTCTGTGATCACCATAAGTATAAAACCTCACATCATCCACCTCTAAGCGATCCGGTCGTAAGCGGTAATGCTGCACAACTGTATGCCCTCTGCTAGTAAGCCATCTCCCTGCACATGGTCTCCCATTTTTCCACTTCGTGTTAGGCTTCCTTGGGTACGGACCTGGCAAATGCTCCAAAATCCATCCCTGCAACAAATAAATAATACACAAAAATAAGTATTCGAGTCAAATATTAAATAAATATAATACATTATAAAAACTTCACAAAAACATTTAAATAACATCCTAAATAAATGTAGTCGAACTTAGGGAAAAAATAATCTAACATGATGATAAAAATTATAAAATAAATGAAAATAAATATTAAAATATTACCATAAGAAGGGTCGTACAACCAACCATCGTTCTGTTATTGAGAAGAACATAATCATCCAGATAATCATACGGGTAAGCTAAGGTCATCCCTCCCCAAGACCACTTCCCAATCGACTGCAAGTCCGCCATACACTCAAGATATATCAAGTTGATGTGTTTGTTCGTTTTGTTAGTGAACATCGCACTACCGACGAGATATAGAAGAAAACTCCTCACACACCAATTCCTCCTCCTATCTCTCTCCAGCATCTCCTCCCTCGACTGTGGGTCCTCCAGCCGTCTAGCCTCTGTCAGGTGGGCTTCGTAAAGCCACTTCAGTGTGGGATAACTAATATGAGCACCATACTCAGTCTTTGCCTCAACACGAGCAGCAACATCTGACATGCCTAACAACCTAGTCATCAAATCAATCCCACGGTCCCGATCCACTACCGCGTCATGGTCCAGCATGCGGCCCTGAGTAGGAAGGTGGAGGATATTATAGACATCATCCAAAGTGATCGTCATCCCCCCCACAGGTAGATGAAAATTGTTGGTCTCCGTGTGCCACCTCTCACACATAGCACATACCATGGCATGGGTCATAGTCGAAAACCCGGTGTATAACAAATCATGTAAGCCAGACGCCTCCACAGGATCCCAAAACCGCCTCAAACTCTTCTCCGGCTTAGAAAGATCTCTCACCTTTCTCCCTGCGTTTATACACTTGTACTCCCCATCATACAACATCTGAAAATCAAATGAATTAAGACTTTGTCACTACAAATTTTAAAGAATCATTTAAATAATTTAAACAGTTACGCAACATTCTTTAAATAATTTAAACAGTTACGCAACATTCTTTAAAAAATTAAAACACTTACGCTACATTCTTTAAAAAATTTAAACACTTACGTAACACTCTTTAAAAAATTTAAACACTTACGCTACATTCTTTTAAAAATTTAAACACTTACGTAAGCATCATTTAAATAATTTAAACAGTTATGCAACATTCTTTAAAAAATTTAAACACTTACGCTACATTCTTTAAAAAAAATTAAACACTTACGCTACATTCTTTAAAAAATTTAAACACTTACGCTACATTCTTTTAAGAATTTAAAACGCGAGCATCATTTCAATAATTTAAACACTTACGCTACAAATTTTAATCACTTTAAAGCATTTAATGAATTTTAAAGAATTTAAACACTTACATTATGATGGTTCACCCAAAGAGGGATCGCCACGTGCCTCGCGTAGTCGTATAACAATGTCGTGGTCTCAAGACCTCCAGGAAAGGGAGGCCCTACAACAGGGCATGGCGGTATAAACTGAACACGATGACGTCGCCGAGTCTGGGGCTCAGGCTCACCCTCAGGAACAATATTATCTGCCTCAAGATAATTCGCCACAACATCCTCTGACACCTCCTCATCATCTGCCACCTCCTCATCCTCTGCCTCGTCATGTGGCTGATAAAACATAGCCTCCTCCTCCATCCGATCATATCCAGCAAAACCCTCCTCATACACAGCATAATCATGCGCTGGTGTCGGATCAACCACCTGGGAGGAGTAATCCATATGTGCCTGTGAGCTCTCTCCAACAAGCCTCGGGTCCATGCGCTTCCGAGTCTTTGCGACATACGGGTTTTGATCCACCTTCTCTCTCCGAGCGCTAGCGGTACTCACCTCTTTACCTTTGCACATTCTGGCCTCTCTAAAAAGTCGTTGCTGCTCATCCTCATCCCTAGCCGTATCTGTACAAAACAAATTTAAAAAAACACAAATAAGTTGACAATGTATTTAGGCATTTCAAACTAATCATTATATCACACATTATACATTTCAAACAATATATTTACCTTTGATTGATATTTGATAGATATATACATTATAACACACAAATCCAAACTAATCAAACTAATCATTATATCATTATGCTCAAAATATTGTTATTACATCATTATGTCCAAACTAATCAAACTTGCCAAAAAAAAAGCAAAAATGCAAACTTATAATCATTATAACATACATACATTATAAAATTGAACATATTTGCAAAAAAATTACACTAAAAAAGCAAGATTTTCTCACTTAGGTATTTCATCAAATACCTTAAGTGCATTCTAAATTACTAACACAATTAGTGTTATTTGAACATCTAAACAACTACATTGTACATACACTTACTCTAAACAACAATTCCAGCATAAACAATCCTAAACAGCATCAATTTCTATCATAATTTGCAATTTTCTAACCTAACCTAAACACTAACATTTTGCTCAAAATTAAGTAAAATAAAGTCATAAAAAACATACATTGCATGTAAATAGGATTAAGATTACTTACTTGTGAATTAATTGATGAAATTTGGATGATTTTCGAGCAAATTGAAGTTTGGGTAATTTTAGTTATGTTTCTGCGTTCAGTTAAGATACAGAAGGCAACGGAAGTTAACTATCATTGAGAGCTTTTAGGTAATTTTCATGTGTCAATATGATGTTTTTGAGTCAGAAGAGCAAAATTTTCATTCAAATTTCACACACAATTGTACATTTTTAACCCACAACTTTATTGGTAATTAGGTCTAGATTTCCTGCGATTTGTAACGCGTCCAATATCAATAAGCTCACGACCAAGAGTGATCGCTATATTTAAAAATCTCCACACACAAAATCTAACAATGATCGACCACATCCCTTAAAAGTAAAAGTATGTAGTCCTCCTCATCTTTTGAGTGCTTTGGTTGGTGTTAGTTTCACAAAATTAAGTAAAAACAAATGAGTTAAACATTGAGGCTACAAAGATAAAGAATTGTGCCATCACATACAAGTTTATTTCAAGCGGCTAAATTGCATTTTTGGTCTCTTAACTATTTAGATAGTATCGTTTTGGTCCCTTAATTAAAATTCGATTTATTTTGATCCCTTAACTTCTCTCCGTTACATATTTTGGTCTTTTCCGTTAGTTTTAATTCAAAAACGTTTAGTTTTCTTCATTTTCTTCTGGGATTCTTGTTGTTGAGGTTGATGGAGATGATATGAAGATGAAAAAGATGAGACGAAGATGAAGAAAACCTAACGTTTTTGAATTAAAACTAACGAAAAGGACCAAAATGTGTGACAGAGAGATGTTATGAGACCAAAATAAATCGAATTTTAATTAAGGGACTAAAGCGATACTACCTAAATAGTTAAGGGACCAAAAATGCAATTTAGCATTTATTTCAACTATTAAATCAATAAAGCAAGTGTTATGGTTGAATTAAGTGAGATATGATGCGATTTATTTATTCAATTTAAAAAATATATATATTATGCATAGTATAAGACTGTATTTCTTGTGTACAGTAGAATGAATCCTCTTATAAAACAAACATAACCTAAAATCTGAATCAAAATCAGATCAACTTTGCTAAATGGGGTTTGTACAGACACCAGTAGTTGCAGGCCTTCTCTCAGCCGTCTTTACTATTTATAAATACCCTTAACCTTTACCTTTACCATTATTATCACCTCAGACCTCACCATTCATGAAACTTGTGCCTTCCCCCTCCCTTCACTCACATTCTTATTCCCTCTCTTGTTCACAGTTTCCCCTTATTTACAGTTCTTTAAAACAAAATAATAAAACACACTATTTGGCAAAAAAAATTGTATTCATCTTCTAAAATACTTAAAAAGGAATATAGTTTTTCATTAAATTTTAAAATGATTTATTTATGACAATTTTTAAAATGGTGGTGGTGTGGACAGTCAGAATCCAGTAGGCAATAATGACTGTCTTTCTACCCCTCTCTTTATCATTCTTCTTTACAGTTACTTTCCTAGTTTCCATCCATTTCCTTTGCACGAGTACTACAATAAAAAACTATCATCAAGTTGAGAATAAGTTTGAATTTTTTTTAAGAAGAAATGATATTTGTATAACTATTGTGATAATTTTTATGATAACTATCTTTTCTATTATTATTTTATTGTTTTGGTTTAGTTGTCAATATCTATTCTTTATTATAAATCTGCAGTTGTTTCATAAGTTGTCATTCAATTTATTGTTCAAATAATACACATCTTTTTCATAAAAAAATAAATTGAATTTTGCTTAGATAAATCAACGTATTCCTACGCATAAATTGAATTTTTTTTATACTTACTAATCATGAAATTGAACAACCAAATTATCAAGGGATTTAAGTATATACCACTAGTGTGATCATATTAGAAGGGAGTTTGAAATTTGGTGTATTATGTTTGATATTGGATGTGTCAAAATCATGTTAATTCATCAAAAATTTGAGAAACTTAATAAAACATTACGACAAATCAATATGATTCTTACACACCCACTGTAAAACCAAACATATGTTTGGTGTATTTACTTAGGGGGGTTTGTGGGTGTTAGTTAATTATCCTTTGTTGTCAGAGAGGGTATTTACTGCCTCTGTGACAGTAGTCATTTCATTTCATAAGTGTTGAGAATTCACACCTAACCTAACCAACCTTATTTGCCGCTTCTTCTTTGTCACTTACCATTACTATTGTTACTTGTGCCTACCCCTCTCTCTTTACCTTTACCACCTCCACTCCATATTAAACAACACTACACAAACAAAAAGGACTACTGCTATTACTGTCTCCACCTGCAACCTTCTCAGTCCAGTCCCTTCTGCAATTTCTATTTCTATTTCCATTTCTTCTCTCTACTATTTTCATCTTCATTTTCACCTTCTTTCTTTTCTTCCAATGACTACTCCTAATCCTATGGTTCGTTCTTCTTCTTCTTCCTCTTCTGTTCCTTCACTCCCTCCACCTTCTCCTAAGTCACCTCCTGAATATCCAGATTTGTATGGCAAACGCCGTGAAATGGCCAAGGTTCAGATGCTTGAAAGAGAGATAGGTTTTCTAGAGGTTTGTTTATTTGCTTCTCAAAATGCTTTTTATGCTGAAATTGATAATTCTGTTACATTTATATATATATA
>Ga0315914_1010390_pt1 | contig 11592 bp, 5 predicted proteins | sample MpolenodulesMG_FD_203920 | JGI IMG/M metagenome (GOLD analysis project Ga0315914, IMG submission 203920) | Medicago polymorpha root nodule microbial communities from Los Angeles, California, United States - elongated nodules | ecosystem: Host-associated > Plants > Roots > Nodule | place: USA... | reverse complement strand
GAAACCTATTATATGACAATTACAAAGATTTGTTGAAGTTTTATTTTGCATATGTTGTCTCATATTGCTTAAGTAGGCATTGTTTCTTGGTTTTCACCTTTTGACGAAATCAAACATAATTACGTGGATTAAATTGCTAGTTTGCTACCTTTGATTTCTTAAAAGTTTATAGTATTTTATAGCAAAACCAAATGCTGTTTTGAGATTTAGCCAAATCCTTGGTGAGATATCTTCATTGGTTTGAAATCAACAGTGGAGTGGTAGAATACTGAATGATTATATCTATTCATACGTTGTATGTATGATCAACTAATTCAGAAAGAAAAAAATGTTTTAATAAGTTTATAAAAAGAGGGATCTTAAACTACCATGAATTAGTTTATATAAAATTATTAGATATATGTTTGTTTCCTTAAGTGATGTACCATTATACCTGAAAGATGGATTACTAAGAATGGAACTTACTGAATTCTTAGGATCATCAAATATCAGTAATTGCGGGAAAGGTTTTTATTTTTCCATTGAACGGTTTCGTGTCATTTTATTTTTTATTGGTAGTTTATGCATCTTATTTTGAATAAAAAGTAAAGTTTGCCAGTATTAATCTAATACTGTCTGTGATGTTTTTTTTTCCTTCAGAATTCAAGGCCTGTTATTCCTTCAAACTGCCCACCGGCTATGCAAGCTTTAATCGAGCAATGTTGGTCCTTGAATCCGGACAAAAGGCCTGAGTTTTGGCAGGTTGTTAAGGTGTTAGAGCAATTTGAATCTTCGCTTGCTCGTGATGGAACAATCACCGTGCTACAAAACCCTTGTGGACAAGATCATAAAAAAGGGCTTCTTCATTGGATTCACAAGCTTAGTCCTGCACATCATAGTAGTGGTTTTGTGCATAAACCAAAATTTACATGTATATTCTGAGTGTCCTGACTTTTGTAGTACACTAGGTCCATTGTAATTAATATTAATGGTTTGAATAGCAAACCAATGCAGAAATAGGTTGTTACAGGTTCATTCTTAGTTCTCTTTATAACATATATGAGAGTAAAATTGATATGTAGGCTTTTTACATTGAAGATATTCAAGTTCCTTACTACTTTGACCAACTCATATTTAGTCTTTTCTTGCATTTTTATTACTGAAAGACTGAACAAAAGGAAAGTGATATATATCTTTAGTTTTACCTGAGAAGGTAAAAACAAGTAGAACAGAACAAAGTAACAAACTGCTACTCCTTATCAATTAACTTTATATTTCTCAAATCAAATGCCAGCTTATCAATCAACAAAAATATTTACAGTATATGTCTTATTTGATCTTGAAAATTTGAGCAGCTTACAAGTCTATGTATTTCTTCCTGGCAGTGGAGGCTTAACTCTGGTTATCAGTACTCTGTGAAATATGCTTGTGAAGTCTCTGATTTGGGACCCCGTCTAGGGGATTGTTCGGACTCTAGCTCGGGTGTGGAAGTCGTGGGCTCCTTCCAAGGTGGTTGTCTTCTCTTGGAAGATCCTTCAAGATCGTGCTCCCACCAAACTTAATCTCCTTAGGAATGAGGCTTTATTGAGCTCGGGAGGGTCAGCATGTGCTTTCTGTGGTGAGGGGGAGAAGTATACCGACCATCTGCTTATGTCTTGCGCTCATCTTTTGTCGGTATGTTATTCTATAACTGGGTGGTTAGGGTTGGAGTGGGTTTCTCCTAGGGTTCTTGTTTAGTTTTGACTACTTTCTTGGTCCAGGAGTGGGTATGCGGGTGTTTCTGGGTTTGATTTTAATTTGGTACGTTGTCGTGTGGTCTAGCTGGAACTGATGGAATGATATTATCTTTGTTGGTGGCTCTACCTTAGTCGAGCTAGTGGTCGAGAGGGCGAAGGTCTTCTCCTGAAAATGGTTCCTTGAAAAATGCCCTGCTAACCCGTGCTCCTTCTCCGAGTGGGAGATGCATCCCATCCTGTGATGCAGGTCGGTGGGTAGCGGAGGGGGCAGCGTTGCGGTTCTTCCTCATGTCGTCTAGCTATCCAGGTGTTTTTTTTTGTGTCTCTCTCTTTTGCAGAGTGAAGTAGCTGCTAACTTGCTTGTTGGTGTTTTTGTGGTCTTTGTTTTTGGTGTATTTTCCAATCTTTTTGGAGACCTTTGTAATATATATTTACATATATTTTCCTTTTAAAAAATCTATGAATTGCTATGAATTATTTTTACACACTTGTGAAACCCTATTCGATTTACATCTTTCTCACTAAAAAAATAAGAGCGTTGCTATTTCTCTAGAGTTTTTATCAACAACTGTTCAAGAAAAGATTTCAGCCAATTAAATTTGTTATTGGCCGGAAATCAAGAGAGACAATGAGGTGTAATTAAGGAAAGTGTTGAATAATTATACTATCGAGATATTTTCGTGATACTTTTCTCGCTACATCTATCAATTTCCAAAAAATAAAGAAAAAACTAATTAACTATATTTCCACCTTGGCCAATAATAACAATTTACACAACTTCAACAGCAGTATGCATATTAGGAATATTCTCTAATAAGTCAACAGTTAACATTGATGCCTTTGGCTTATGCTTTGGATTAATCCTCTCAAAAAATCCCAATGAAATTGAATCTGTTGAAGAGTTCCTTTTAAATGGACCTAACCACTTAGCTTGCATGTATTTATGTTTTCTCCATGGTCCCATGTGCATTTTGTTTTCCTTCAAACACCTTTTAGCTGCCATACACATAATCTTGATTATGTTGCTTAATCTCTCTGCTTTTCCTACATAAACCTCAGGGAGTTTCCTCACAAGACGGTTATAGTTCTCACTTGCTTTTCCCATCTCAAATTGTGCTCGAAAGTTTAGTTCTATGATCACCCTAATATCTCCTTTCTCTTTGCTTGTATTATACATCACATCCAAAAATGTATGTTCCCCTGCATAATTATAATAGTGTAATTGTTAGGTTTAATACTTAATTTCTTGAAGTCTCTTCTATTTAATTTCAGTTGTTATAAGACCCGTTTGTTATAGATTATAAAAAAAATGCTTTTGATATTAAGTTGATCACAAAAAGGTTATAACAAATTGATTCTAATTTTATGCGCATGCACATAAGTTTTATTTGCATTGTATCTAAAACCCTAAATTTTTTCCTCCCGATTGGAACCCTCTTAATTACATGGTAAAAAATACATAACATCTTAGAGCAACTTTTTTTAATAAGAGGTCCTGTTGCTTTTGAAAAAAAAATACACCTAATACCTAATAAATTATTATTAAAATAGCTAATGATCCTGATTAATGATAGGACTACAGAGAAAGGTAAAAAAGCTTAGTGTTTTGAAAGGGACTTTGAGGTTAAAATATATCATGTGTGGGACAAGTTTTTAATTAATAATAGAAAAAGTGTTTGCCGTCTCTAAAATTGAAAAAGATGCATGCATTTGTAAGAAATATTATATCATATTATATGTTGAATGATTGTTTAAAGTGTAAAAATTATTAATCAATTGAAATTACCTGATGGAAGACTATGTAAATTTGTCCATTTAGTATTACAAATGGCACTGTTAAAACCAGCATTTTGAAGCTGGCTAGAGACTTGTTTCATAAAACAATGTCGACATGAGCTGGCTGCACCACTCTGTCCACTGCAGCTGCACTCTAATTTTGATCCATTTATTTCTTCAATTGCTTCTTTCGTTGCATTTCTTATGCTTATTTCCATAGAACTTGTTCTGTATAGGTTGGTCTGCACTAAATCAAAACCAATCTGGTGAACACAAAACACAGCTAATACCTCTCAAAATTAAAGCTAATAAATAAATTACAACCCTTTGATTAAGTGGGAAATCACGAGTTCAAACTCATTACGTATAATATTGACAGCTTTTTATCATGAAGTTGTAAATAAAAGTAAAATTAAAGGTAACAAATAAATTATCACAATTCAAGGTTATAATTAATAAATAAAAACCTATTAGCAAAAGAAGAATATAAATATAAACACAATTAATAATATAGATCATGAATCAATGGATCAATTACCTGCAAAAGCTGGAGTTGGTTGTCCCAAAAATTTCTATTCTCCTCATTGTTACAACCTTCATTAACCTTCTCACATTTATCATCATCTTCTTCAACATCCAACTCCATATGATTATCATGATGAAACTCATCACTACTTGAACTACTACCTAAACCCACATCACAATCGTCAAGAAATTCAAATTCAACATCACCAAAACTCGTGTCTGCATATTGCTGCAGTTTGTGCCTAGACAATTCCCTACGAAAACCAACAGGCAAGTACCTAGTAACACGGGACATAGATGTTGCACCCATGATGAATATTAACGTGGTCGCTAATGTTTGACTCAAATGTTGTGTGTGGAAAATAGAATGAACAATGAATCTCTTTATATACAAGATTAGAAAAATCAAAGGGTGTGATAATATCTCTCTAATCGCCGTGCACATGTAAGAGTGATTTTGGCACAACATGTGTTGATAGGGCCCAATTGGTTATTGATTAGGATTGTTAATTGAGATTTGAGATTTTAAGATGAGAACATAATCAGCATATTCAATTGATTGAGGTAGATTAGAGAGAAAGTTAATATTATGGTAATCTAACATACAGGCTACAGCATGGATCCACGTCATTTGGTGTGCAATTATTTTTTTTCCAACCAAAACCATGCTAATCCAAGTGGATATTGAAGAACCAACGTTGCAACCTGCTTTTAGTCTTATCCCGTTCAAATCGGTGGGGCTTAGTTCTTTTTGTCGTTTAATCCTAATCCAACATTAGCTAATTTCTATAAACAAACTTTTGGTAATAGTTTCTTAATACAAAGAAACGCTCATTCTTTGTACCTAAGTGTTTATTCATCTCAAAATTCCGATTATTCCAAATTCTACTAGAAATTTGCCGAATCATTGTTTACTTACAGAGTCATTAATTAGTAGTACTTACTTTTCTAGATTTCTCATTAACTTTGTTTGAATAAATTATATTCTTCTACTATTTTTTAGACATTATCCTTCTAATATTCTCTAACAATTGTTAATTTATTGAATAAAATCAATATACTCTATCTAGATTGAAATATTAGCAAAAATGATAATTGAAAAAATTGATGCATAACTTGTTTTTCAAATATATCCTTCCAACGTTGGAAAACCATTTTTAAAAAAATATCAATTAGGGTGGTAAAAGAAGGCTGCAATGTTGGAAAACCACTTTTGAAAAAAATAATGTATGTGCGGATAAAAATATATCAATTAGGGTGGATAATAATATATCCTTCCAAAGGGTGGATAAAAATATATCCTTACAATGTATATGTGGATAAAAATATATCAATTAGGGAGGTAAAAGAAAGTGGTATTTTGAAATATATCAATATATCCATCCACTTGGATTGAAATATATTTTTATACACACACATATATATTGATTTTTAGTCCTCGTGAGCTTAACTCAGTTGGTAGGGACATTGCATAATTTATGTAGAGGTCGGGGTTCGAACCCCGAACACCCCACTTTACCACATTTAATTGTGTGAGCTCTAGCCACTAAGCTACTAGACCAAAAAGAAAATATTGATTTTTCAAATACCACTTTTATTTAAATTTTATTTAAGAGAGTAGGTCTCATACATTTTGGTTTAGCCATCTAAAAAAACTTAGCGGCATAACTTGTTGCTGCCTTTTTCTTTTATGGTGGTCGTGGTTTAAATCACAACCTTACATATATTATGCATTATCCCTATCAAATGAGTTTAACTCACGAGGACTTGTTGCAACCTTTTATTATTCATGTGTAGTTAATTCAAAGGGTAGTTAAAAAGAGATTTTATTATTTTTATTTTAAGTTAAAAAAAGAGAGTATTCTCAAGCAATAATTGGATGATGGATATATATTAGTTGGACAACTTGACGAGGATGGTGTGCGCCGCGTCTTACAAGAGAAACCAAATCTTTATCTAAACAATTTTTTTGACTAATTCATCTACTCCTATATAATACTTCCCTTGTTTTTGTCATGTCTGGTTTAATTAACGATTTTTAATTTATTTCTGATCCATGTGGCTATTAATTAATATGAATCAGATGGCTGTCATAATCATTATTGTATTCTCCTTAAAAAAATCATTATTGTATTCTTTTTTCTTAATCCATGACCATGAGTCTTCTTTGGTGGTTGAAACGTGATAGAGTAAGACTCATGAATCACTCACGAAGTAGCGAGGGAAGTTTGTTTTTAAACTATGTTATTTGATCTACGGGTCCAATAAAACAACTTTTATTACGAGGCTTTTTAAAATAAATAAAAAATTAATTATATAAGGCTTTATAAAATAAAATTAAAAAAAATCTAAATGATCTTTACACCAAAAGTAAAACATAAGACAATGATGATACATATAACTTTGTGGCTTACCCCCTGTAATATAGGTTATTTTCAGTTTATCCTCCTGAGAAAATTTTGGTTTACATTCCGTCCTCGTAATTTTTTTCCCAAAATAACCCTCGGTGCATATATGATGACGTGACACACAAGGGGTGTAAACCAGAAATGATCTATTTTGATTGTCATGTTTTTTTTTAACAAGTTAAAACGAATTATAGTATAAAACTTAAAAAGTCTTCCCGTACAAGAAATGCAAGAGAAGACTTTAAAAAGTTACAAAGTTATACAAATAACAAAAACAAGAACATACGACCACAAGCCCAAGGGAACATTAATTTACAACCATAAGGCAATGAAGAGGATTAAACCTCTGATAAGTGTAGTCAAAATCAAACACAGCATATGTCGATTTTAACCACCAGAAAACATTTAACTTAACCTTTTCACCTAATGAATGAATGTATTCCCCCTTGTGCTGGAATATGCGTCTATTCTTCTCTTTCCAAATAACCCACAAGATAGAAAGTTATATAACGTTAAAATCCAGACATACATGTTTTGATAAGCCGCCTAAACTTCCTCTACCCTTGTTTTTGGTTCTAGAGTCTACAAGTCTTTGCACTTTATCTCCTTACGGGTCTCATCAAAAGTAACATCCCTGCTTATCATGACTCTTGATCCTCCAATAGATTTCAATTTCCACAGCTTGTAACCCTTCACACCCTCTAGATAACCATTAAAGACACATTTCATGACCCCACGATGGACGTCAATTGTTGTGAATTCGGTAAATCTCACATCGATGAAATTTAAATTTGTGGAACAAGTTACAATGACAATGATCAATAACCAAAATAACCACAACTAACAACAACAATTCTAGATATAATCTAGAAACCAAGTGTAAAGCAAAACCACTATCGAACCAAAAAATAAACAAGATAAAGAGAGTAGAGAAAAGGAAACAACACCAAAAAAATGTTTACCCAATTCGGGCCAATAATGACCTACTATGAGAGAGAGATTGATCTCTCTAATCCACTGTCAATGAGTTCTTTACACAAAGATACAAAAGAGTTATAAGAAATTAGATTCAACAAGCTCACCAAAAACAAACCTAATTTCTACCCATTTCTCAATCCCCTCTCATGAACAAGACATTCAATGTTTTTCACTCTACCAATGTGTTTCCCAATTGTTTTCCAATTCTAAAATACTTGGGTGGGCCACCAAGAGTGGTGGAGCTAGATTTTAATTTTTGGGAAGACAATTTGTTGGTGGCCAATTGTTTAGTACATTAAAATTCAACCTAGTTTTCAACTCGATCAATGTATTAGATCCTTGATCGAGCAACTAAGTTATCAATTAAACCACATGATTTAACTAAATAACTCCTATGTGTAACTCAACTTTTATAAAAAAATATATATACATAGATATTAAATCGGATTGAACTGGATGACCAAATCTAACTTTTTATTGAAGAAAAAACTCATGACATACACTAAAATTAGTAAAATCATTGTATGATAAAATTATATTTATAATCAAGTAAGACAGTGAAATTTGTCAAAAAAAAAAGTAAAAAAGTGAATTATATCTTAATTTAACAAAGAATATAGTATTTACAAAATTAACTATTTGTACGATGTGAACATTATACAAGGATACTTTAACATTTATATTATATGTTTTTTTTTGGTCTAGTAGCATAGTGGCTAGAGCTCACACAATTAAATATAGAGAAGTCGGGTGTCCGGGGTTCGAACCCCGACCCCTGCATAAATTATGCAATGTCTCTACCAACTGAATTATGCTCACAGGGACATATTATATGTGTTTTATTACATATATAAAGTTGTTTTAAATTGAAAAAAGTTGTGTTTTATAAATTCCTCTATCTTTTTTTATTTATAAATCCTCTATAGAAAGTTGCGTTTAAGAGTGACTTCATTAATTCGTCGTTGTCAATTAATAACATTTTTTAATAAAAAAAAAAAGAGGAATCAAAAAGACCTTTTGGCAGAAATTAATAAATAAATAAAAAAATCAAAAACATCTTCAGTAAGAACGATCCTACAACCATATGCAAAACAAAAGGGCTTCCCAACCGCTGAATTGAACAAAGCTGTTGATAATATTTTGGACAAACTGTTATCATATCATCATACTAACTATAAAAATTTATTAGGTCAAGCTTTTACTAAACCCTAATAACTTTTGGCTTTTCTCTTCTAAACAATCCTTAAAAGTGTGTTATGAAAGGTAAAGACACATCATTTAATGTTTTTTTTTAAATTCAAATTTATCTCCCAAATGTAAATGTCCTTTCATAAGCCTTAATTAAGTTGCCAACTACCCCACTTAATGTCTTAGACAATCCTTAAAAATGTGTTATGCAAGCTAAAGACACATCATTTAATGTTTTTTTTTAAATTCAAAGCCAATATGATAACTGTTTCAAATAACCTCATTTAGTGCTTTTGGGAAAGTAATTGTATAACTCACTTCATTAGTCTGAAATTAATTTTATCTCCGCAGAAGCTACTTTGTTGTCACATGATTGATTATAGCATTATGTCATATTGACATTTGCTTGATTTTCTATTTTTCTTACCTGGTGCTTATTATGGAAATATATAGGCTATCCAATTTGAACAATGATTATTCCTTTTTTTTATTCATACTCATACTCATATTCTACAACTTAAGCTTAGAATAATAATAACAGATAGTGGTGTGATGGCAATAGTTCGCTCCTTCTCTATTTTCTAATATAACTGGAAGGTTTCTTAACATTTGATGCCTTTTTTTTTATATGAGAATTGACTTCATAAGAGGTGCATGTGCGAGGTTAAAAAAATATTTAAAATGGGTGCAAATTGACATTAGAAGGTTCAAAAGATTTTTTTTAACCTCCGCTATTTATACAAAACGAAGATAGAAGACTATGACTTCAATTTTGATGATCTATTTTTCTTTTGATTGTTTTTACTTTAGATGACTTTTTATTCTTCTTTTAACTTTTATTTTTCTAGACATAATATTATTTTTTAGTTTGTTTCGATGAAAGACTGAATAAGTTAGTTGCTCAAATTTTAAGGGAAGCCTAATGAAAAGTTTGGGTAGAGCACGAGTCTATGTACCCTTTACTTTTTAAGGTAATGTTGTAATCTTTGTCAAGACAATATATTGCATAATACATAAATTTTGCAAGATATCGTGTGCGACTGAATTGTTGCACTAAAGTCTGAAGGGTATTTCACAATTTAAGAATTCGTATTTTAATATTAATACAATTGTATTGTACTTTTTATTTAACATCAACTTTTTTTATGATATATTTTATTCCTATATATTAAAGTTAGAGTAAATAACACTCCCCTCCCCTAAGAGAAGCTTGTATTACACTCATCTCCCCTTCTTATGTTAAAATATACATTCTCCTCCCCTGAAAAATAAAATTTATACTCCCATCCCTTATAAGATGCTTGAACTACAACCTCACCTCTTAATAATTAAATGTGTACTACGCTTTAATCTATTTTAACATAAATAAATATTTTCAGGATATATATTAATATTGAACTACCATTTAAGAAAAATAAATTCATTTCTTTATAATTTAAATGTTAATGATAATTAAATTTAAATATTTTGCTATTGATTTTATAATTGAGAGTATAAAATTAACTTTTAAATAACCATGTTTTATTGTCTTTAGTATATTTTTTACTTATTTTAATTTTATTTTGGGTTGTTTCATATTTTATTATAGGGTTTAAAACTACACGTTAATGCAATTGTGAATAAAAAATAGAGAAAAATATGTATTCAAATTTTGATTATATTAAAATAGACCCGCAATACTTTTTTTTCTCTAAAGTGTGTTAGATTTTTATTTGTTTGGTAGATTATTAGAAATAAAAAAAAAATATTGAGGGAGTAAAGTGTAGATTTTAACATAAGAGTGGAGGGGAATGTAATTTAAGCTTCTCTTAGAGAAGGGAGTGAAAAAATTTCTAATATGTTTTGAATAAGAGGGGGGAGTGCATATTTTCACATAAGAGAGGAGGAGAGTGTAATTCAAGCATCTTTGAGGGAAGGAGAATGTAATTTTTTCTTAAAGTTAATATGACGTGTGCAACGCACAGGTCAATGGTCTAGTATATAATATAATTGTTTGCTATAATATGAGAATATACCTATAAATAATGTGTGAACTTAGCCCAGTTGACAAGGATATTGCATATTATATGTAGGGTCCGGGGTTTAAACCCCAGACACCCCGCTTCTTCACAATTAAATTGTGTGACCTCTGGTTCCTTGATAAAAAAAAAAAGTTTTCTTCGGGATTGCCATGGCCCACCTTAGCTCATGAGCTGCTCCACCCGTGCATCCAACTACACTTTTGTAGTTCCAGAAGTTTTCTCAACTGTCACCTTAATTAACTTTATGTGTATACAATTTAAAATAAGGCAATGTACTCATTTACTTATTTTGGTGTGAAATATACAAAAGTTTATCTCAATTCTCTGCATTTTGAGAATATTATCTCTACCTTTCGTCAATGTCCATGAACTTCAAGACCTTCAACTTAAAAAAACTATCTTTACACTTACCTAAAAAGGTACAAATAATTAGAGTTGAACAACATAACAAACTGCCGCATTCTATACTATTCAATACTGTTCTCAAGTCAAATGCTACCTTATCAATCAACAACAATATGTATATGTCTTATTTGACCTTGGGAATTCAAAGCGTGTTCAATGGGCCTATGGATTGCTATAAATAATTCTTACATGCTTATGAAACGATATTCGATTCACACCTTTCTCAGTCTCACTATAGAAATATAAAAAATATTTTAACCCAAAAATGTATAAAAAAAAAAAAAAAAAACCTATCTACCAAAAAACAAAAAAAAAGTAACAATTCACACAACTTCAATAGCAGTAGAATGCATATCAGGAAACTTCTCTAGGAAATCCATTGTTAACATCGATGCCTTTGGCTTCTGCTTTGGATTAATATTCTTCTCAGAATATCCCAATGAAAGTGAATTTGTTGAAGAGTTCCTTTTAAATGGACCTAACCACTTAGCTTGCATGTATTTATGTTTTCTCCATGGTCCCATGTGCATTTTGTTTTCCTTCAAACACCTTTTAGCTGCCATACACATAATCTTG
>Ga0315914_1010388_pt1 | contig 11596 bp, 10 predicted proteins | sample MpolenodulesMG_FD_203920 | JGI IMG/M metagenome (GOLD analysis project Ga0315914, IMG submission 203920) | Medicago polymorpha root nodule microbial communities from Los Angeles, California, United States - elongated nodules | ecosystem: Host-associated > Plants > Roots > Nodule | place: USA... | reverse complement strand
TGTTTGAAATGGGGTTGGGAGATTATTTGTTGGTGACATCCAAGACCAAATGATAGATGGAAACACATCACGTGAAAATCCTTCATAGCCGCACAAAGAGATGTATCCAATGCTTTTTGACCTTACTACTGAAAAGGGTACTCTTTTTATTGCAGTGTTGTGTGCAAGCAAAGTGGTTAAAGATTCCATCTGTTCTATGTCTTCTTCCAACTTGTCAATCATTATACACCCAGAAAGAATGAGTGTTTTCAAAGATTTCAACTTATAGACGCTTCTTGGAAAGCTCCGAAGGCTAACACAATCTTCCAAATCTATTAGAAGTATTTCACTGAGATCTCCTATGGTAGGAGAAACTTCGGTCAACATTGGACAATCTTTGAGTACCAGCTTTTCAAGATTAGGCAAATATGAAAAGTCCGGTGTGTGTGTTAGATAATGAGAATGACTAAGATTGAGAATTTTCAGCTTCTCCAGTCTCTGCAAAAATAGAAATGTTATTGAGGAAATATGGGGAAGAATACCATTTGATTGTTTCGGTATAATACCACTTGCACTGAATTATATCCTTGATTAATAAAAAATTTCTCTTTGCCGTTCAAAAAAAGAAAAAAAGAAAAAGACTAACAGACACAAAGATGAAACCATGTCAAAAGTACCATAATACAAAATAAAATAGTATTACAATTTAAAACTGAGAGTCTTAATTTCAGTTTCATGCATAAATATGAAAAGTGAAAACAACAAATGAAGTACAAAAAATTGAAATCAAAATGTATACCTCTGTCTCTTTCCACACAAGGTTGAGATTACTATTTTCTAACTCAATAGAAACTAAATTTCCTTGATATAAGTTTGTAGGTATGCATCTTAAAGGAAATCCATTCCAACTCAGCCATTTCAGTTTCCTTGAAAGATATTTAAAGTCTCCATGAAGTTGTACACCAGAAAGTTGAAGCAATCTGAGTTTTCTCATCTTCTGAAAGGCTTTAGTACTAAAACATTTTGCTTCACCACTTGGTAACATCAAAGCCAGTCCCTCGATAGATTTTGTTCCCTGTGAGGCATAATGGACGAAAAGATTAAACATGCAAAACCTAAAGATACAAGAATGATGTCAAAAAAAGAGTAGTAAATAAACCAATCATTTGTTTCTAAGAACCAGGAAGTAGAAAGTGATTCAGAATGAAACTAATCTTCAAATCACACAAACTAAATTAAAAAGTTCTTGTGTGAATCAATAAAATAAATGAATGTTAACAATGGACTCATAAGTGTTTGTCGTAATTCCTTAAGCTTTATATATTACAATGAACTTTCAAAGTTCTTACAGTTTGTGCTGATAATACATCAAGCACATCCTCGTGAAACCACAACCTGCTACGCTCCTCTGGCTCCTTTTCTGGTGTATCACAAATGATTTCTCTTCCCATATCTCGAAGCAAATCATGCATTCCAAGACGGTTTTCATTATCAATAGTTACAAGACTTCGCTCAACAAGGACACTTATTTCATTTTCAGGAAAAAGTTTGCAACCACTTAATATATGTATAACATCATTTCGGTCCATCCCAATAAAGAAACAAGATATATCAAGGAATATCGCTCTCTGGAAATCATCATCCAATCCATCATAGCTTATTTTTAACTTACTGTGCACTTTATTATTGGGAATTCTTTTGAGTTTCTCCAATACACATTTCCATTCTGTTACTTTCCTACCAAACAAATAACGTCCAAGGACCTCTAAAGCGAGCGGTAATCTCCCACAATACTCAACCACATTCCTAGAAATCTGAATAAAATCTTCTATTGGACTAACTTGTTTGAATGCATGCCAACTAAAAAGCTCAATTGATTCTGTGTCATCCATTTCTTTCAATGTGTATGTTTTGTCAACTCTACTCCCTTTAAGTATATGCATATCTCTGGTTGTGATGATTATTCTACTACCACAACCAAACCATTCATGACTACCACACAAAGCATCCAGTTGGTCCAATTCATTTACATCATCAAGAACAAGAAGTACTCTTTTTTGGCGAAGTCTATCCCTTAGAATAACTTTTCCGAAATCAATGTTTTGTATTTTGGTCGTGGTTCCTTTGAAGATATCAAACATAAGTTGTTCTTGTAAATACACTTGTCCCGTAGTTTGCTCCCATACTTCCCTTAGATTTGCAAGGAAGCTCCTCCCATCAAAATTGCGGCCAATTTCATTATAAATGGCTTTTGCAATGGTTGTTTTACCAATACCCCCCATACCCCACATCCCTATTATTAGAACATTATTTGATTGTTGGAAGTTTTGAAGTTGAATTATATCTTGCACTCGAGATTCAACTCCGACAGGATTATCAACAACGAACAAGTCGGTCTTGTCAAGCATACGAGTAACTTTTTCAACAATATCCTTTATATTCTCACTTTCATTCCTATAAAAAAAACCAAAGAAAAAGATAAATATAAACACAATGAAGAATGAAGAATCTCAAAGCAATAACCAAAATTACCTGGAATTTAGAACTATAAATCCTGCAAGGTCGGCTGCCTCACGAAGCAATGCTCTCCAACATGGTTCCAAATTCAAAAACTCATTTGAAATTTTATTCAAGAGACTTTGAAATGCTTTTCCAAACTCGCCTTTCTGATGACGTACCTCAGATGGATCTACGTTGTAGAATATTGGCAAAACCACCTGCCCTATGGTCCTGTGACACTCCATTATCTTTACCAACTCATTTAGACACCACTGTGAATTTGCATAATTTATTGAAAAAACAATCACAGCAATTGAGACTTTTCAATTGCTTGCAGTAGTGCTTCAGAAATATGATCTCCTCTTATAAGCGAATCGTCGTCCCTGAAAATGTTGATTCCGGCATTTTGAAGAGAAGCATAGAGATGTGAGGTGAAGGACGCACGAGTATCTTCTCCTCTAAAACTTAAGAACACTTCATAGCTCCTCACTGCTCGCACTGAAGCATAAGTCCAAATTGCACAATCCAAAAATTAGAGGGGTTAAAACTGCAGTTAAGTAAACTGCAGTTAAGTAGCCTATTATGAAAAGCGATAGTAATTGTACCTCTCCAACGAAGTTGGATCCTGTGGAGAATTTCTATGGCATCCTTTACCTAATAATAATAATAATAATAATATAGAGTGAGTGACAAGTGAATGAAAATGGTGAACGCTTCAAACATTTTTCAGCTAAAATGGGAATAGTAAGAGACTGAAAACGAAACTGACTAACACTGGGCGTTGCCTCTGTTAGGGGCATATTGATTGATGAGCAAATGGCTGTTGCTTTTGCTTATGCTTGTTAGATGTGAAGAATGGAATCGGATGAGTCAACTCAACGATCAGAAAAACCAGAAAGGATCATGTATGGAATACAACACACACTTTCCATAGCATATAGTCCATCCCATCTCAATTATAAAACAAAAAAGTTTACTTTTTAAATACATAACCCCACATATCATATATTATTTTTCATCCTTGCATGATTTTTTGTTTTGTTTTTTATCCGTAATTGATATAATTTTGACATGTTCTTGACAATTTTTGAACAATATATAAACATATAAATGTTAAACATAATAAATAGACATAACGTGAACACGTATTAAAGATAAAAAAAGTCATAATCATGACTTTACACAATAGTTAATTACTTTCGATGCAATGCGTTTACAAAGCCTGTCAAATTTTGAGGGTTCAAATTCCCTCAAAAACTTTTTTCTTTTTTGAGCAAAAATTCCCTCAAAAACTTGATAGTGGAACAATAGATCTGAGATTTGAGCAAAACATTGCCGATAAGGTCAAAGGGATTTAATTGATTCATTAATTGTTGAATCAGAAAATTATACAATATTGCCACTAATATCAACTTAAAAAGTTACTAATAGACATCATACCAACCCACTAATATCCGCTTCAACTTTTGACTATGTACACACTAAAGTATGTGTTGATCTCCGACCAAAAGAAAAGGTAAGTTAGGTGATGATTACTGTTTGTTCTTTTCTCTTCTTTTCTTTTTTGAAACTTTTCTTTTTTTCCTTTTAAATATAAATATATTTACCAAAAAGGAAGAGAACGGACATTGAGTTAGTTTATGAGATGAGATACAATTCAATATATCAGATCTTCAATAAACGTGTTAAAAAAAAATTGTATTGCAGTTCCGGTTATAGTGATTGACTATGTCAGGACCGTATTTAAAATGGTGAGGATGGCGACCGTTCTAGGCCCAAAAATTAATTTTAAAGCCGAAACAAAAAGAAATGTTTAAATTCTAAAATGATATGTTGAAATTCTAAAATGATATGCGGAGAATCCTTTATGAACAGAAATCTTAAAATCATAGGTACCAAAGAAAGCTCACATACATTAAAGAGACCATATGAATTATAGGCATAGCAACTTAGCCTCTACAGAACAAGTTACCAACCAAGGATGCACTATAATGTAAGTCTGGTACTGAACCTGCAATAGATATTACTCCCTCTTATTAAGCCATAGTCGTTCAAATATTGAGGATTACTCTTGCGGTATCATGGTAAAAAAAGTATAAACAACAAATAATATGAGCAAGTGCTTTTTAGTTTCTTTCAAATTTAATGATAAAATTTCATGTGATATATGATATGTATATATGTGCAAAGGCTCGAGATAGAATGTTAAATTTTTGAACTACATAAATTGAGAAAATGAAAATTAGTAAATTCTTTAATTACAAAATGCACATGTAATAAAAATGATAAAGCCAATCTTATAATATTAAGAAATCAGATCACTCAACAGCCTCAGGTGTCTTGGAGACCCCCCGGCTGGAAGTTGGTAACTACAATTAGAAACTAGATATCAATGGAAGAATTGCAAAAGAAAGGATTACATAACTTCATCATAAATAAATTCTAGAAACTTTCAGCCACAAATGTAAAACAATTGTTGCCAATAGAAAGGATTGCAGGGACCATAAGAATTGAATTTTACCCATCCATTGTTTTCTTTTTCAAAAAAATTTCTTTTTCTTTTTCTTTTCTTTTTCATTTTGTTCTGATTGAAGTCATCTGTGGGCTCCTCTTGAGTACAGATCCTCTTGACACTTCATTCATTTTCATCAACACCAACAGCGATGATATTCGAATCTGGTTCACGGAGTAGCTCCAATTTCTTGCCAACTGATTCTTCATATACAAGATAAATCGTTGTTTCCTTCGCAATGAAACCGTCCCCAAAAACAAAAACAACCTCCACTTTGTTTCCGGGTTCTATACTTGATACTACATTCTGCTTTTCCTCATCCTTAAAGGAAGCTAATGTTTCACTCTTATAGATCTGAATGGTGGCCTTTGTGTAATTTTTCACTAACACGTTTTTAAGACCATCCGGTGTTATGTTATCCGCAGTGGCAATGCACATCAATGACTTTAAGTTATGCTCTTCCACTTGTGGGACCTTAAAAATTACAGAAGAACCGTCACAATTGAAGCTTAACCAGTTTGGATAACTATCACTCGGGAGAACACAACCACCACGCATACTCTGTGCAAGGAAAAAAGGGTCAGAATTTAATTGAACAATATATTCGTTGGATCAAAAGTGGATTCAAGACAGATGTTTATCCCAAACCTAAGGCATGGGAAATATGGTTCCACCACTTATATGTAGCTCAACTATCACTCACATTTTAATCCAATATGAGACTTCTTACTTACATTTGACAAACCAATAATATTAACAATAAAACGCGCAAGGGAGAATGAGTGAAACCTGTAAAATTAGCCCTTTCAGAATATTTGCAACTTGACAATTCATTCCCATTTGAATGAAAAGAGAATTGGAGGAATTTCTTGATACTTGTGTTGTAGTTGGTTCCAATTCTTTAGAATTTGCGGCATATAAGGAATCCAAAATAATTGCAGCATCATGAGAAACTTGAAGTTCTGAGCTACACTTCACCCAGAGACTGCGAATGCTTGGAAGGTACTTGGAAATTGATGATAGTTCCTGGGAACTACTACGTGGTACATCTAAAGGAACATGAGATGACATGATAGTAGATGTTTGAAAATGGGATGGGAGATTATTTGGTGGGGACATCCAAGACTTAATGATAGACGGAAACCCATCACATGAGAATCCTTCATGGCCGCACAAAGAAATGTATCCGATGCTTTTTGACCTCACTACTGAAAAGGGTACTCTTTTTATTGAAGTGTTATTTGCAAGCAGAGTGGTTAATGATTCCATTTGTTCTATGTCCTCTTCCAATTTGTCAATCTTTATACAACCAGAGAGAATGAGAGTTTTCAAAGATTTCAACTTATAGATGCTTCTTGGGAGGCTACGAAGGCCAACACAATCTTCCAAATCTATTAGAAGAACTTTATTGAGATGACCAATGCTGTTGGAAACCTCACACATCCTTGGACAATCTACGAGAACAAGCTTTTCAAGATTCGGCATGTTTGAGAAGTCTGGGGTTTGTGTCAGATAATGAGAATGACTAAGGTTTAGGATTTTCAGCATCTCCATCCTCTGCAACAAAATAAGTATTATAGACAGAATTTAGGGAAGGAGCTTACAAAAATAAATGGAAGAATTTACAATAAAATGTGAAAACAATACATGAAATGAAAAACATTGATATCAAAATTAATACCGGAGTCTCTTTCCATAAAACTCTGACATTGCTGTTTTCTAACTCAATGGAAACTAAATTTCCTTGATAAAAGTTTGAAGGTATGAATGATAAAGGAAATCCTTTCCAAACAGCCATCTTAGACTTCTTGAAAGATATTTGAAATCTCCATCAAGTTGTACTCCAGCAAGTTGAAGTAATCTCAGTCGTTTCATCTTCTTAAATGTTTTAGCATCAAAACATTTTGAACTTGCTATTGGCAACTTCAAAGCTAGGCCCTCAATAGCTTTTGTTCCCTGTTAAATAAATAACGGACTAAAACATGAACAACTTGAAGATACAAGACAGATGAAAAAATTGTGACTAAACCAAACTTTTGTTAGAAGTCAAAAACAAAATCAATTCTCAAAATCTTGGTTAACAACTAACTCATAAATTTCGTCAAAAAAAAAAAAGAAAACTAACTGATAAAGGTTTACTCATAAGTATATGAGTTGCTTACAGATAGTTCCCCTAAAACACCAACCACGTCCTCATGAAACCATAACCTTGTACGCTCCTCGAGATCCTTTGGTGATTTTTTACGAATGATTTCTCTTCCCATATCACGTAACAAATTATGCATTCCAAGCTTGTTCTTATCATCGACAGTCACAAGGCTTCTCTCAACCAGGATACTTATTCCGATTTCTGCAACAAGTCCACACCCATTTAGTATTTGTATAACATCATTTCTGTCCATCCCAATAAAGAAACAAGCTATGTCAAGGAATATTTCTTTCTCATTATCATCATTTAAGCCATCGTAGCTTATTTTTAATTTCTCTTGCACTTGATCATTAGGAGTTTTTTTGAGTTTTTCTAATACAAACTTCCATTCTGTTATTTCTCTATCAAACAAATGTGACCCAAGGACCTCTAGAGCTAGCGGAAATCCCCCAGAATACTCAACTACATTATTAGAAATTTCAACAAAATCTTCTCTAGGCCTTGTATTCTTGAATGCATGCCAACGAAAAAGCTCATTTGATTCACTGTCGTCCATTGCTTTCATTTTGTATACCTGATCAACTCTATTCCCTCTAAGTATATCTTTATCTCTGGTTGTGATGATTATTCTACTCCCTGAACCAAACCATTTACGGCTTCCACACAAAGCATTTAGTTGATCCAAACTTTTCACATCGTCAAGTACGAGAAGTACTCTTTTATGGTTAAGTTTATCCTTTAGTTTAATTTTCCCTGAATCAATGCTTGGTATCTTGGTTGTTGTTTCTTTGAAGATATCAAGCATAATTTGTTCTTGTAAAGACACCTGCTCAGCAGTTTGCTCCCACGTTTCCCTAATATTTGCAAGGAAACTCCTGCCTTCAAAATTGCGACCAATTTTGTTGTAAATGGCTTTTGCAATGGTTGTTTTACCAGATCCCCCCATACCCCAAATCCCTAGGAGTAGAACATCATTTGATTGTTGGATGTTTAGCAATTTAATCATATCTTGAACTCGAGATTCGACTCCCACTGGATTCTCGGCAACAAATAAGTCTGTCTTGTCAAGCAAAAGATTAACTTTTTCAACAATATGATTGATAGCTTCCCTTTCATTCCTATAAAAATGGAACAAAGAAAAGATGAATATACCCATACACACAGGACAGAGCACATACTAACTCACATAAATATGTATGTATATGTATATTTATGTGTCAAAAGTAGATGGGAAATTTCAGTAAGAAAATTACACTTGGAGGTGTGTAAGTTCAACAATTCAAAACGAATTGGAATAACACTGAATGTGTTGTCCAATAGCCACTAAGAAGTAAATTGTACTGAAGTTATGTTTTGAGTAAAAGATTGAGGCATCAATTATGTGACATCCTCTAAAAAAATAAAATTATGTCACACATTAAGCAAACATGGAATGACTATTTGACATGCAATGCAGGGGACAAAAATTAAACAGAAGGAAGAGGAATGAAAATATTTGATTGGTTTGATCAATAAAGATAACTTTAGAATGAGATAAGGTTGCAAAGTAGACATTTGAAACCTCAAAATGGGTGGTAACTACTTTACTTTTGCTTGCTCATCCAAATTTTATCTTTTTAAAATTGAATGTGATGCTTTTGGCCAAGTAATTGGTGTTGCGTTAATAATAATACAGCATAAAAGACCAAATATAATTATGAGGCACTATTTGTTAACAATATGGAGGAAGATAAGCTAGTTTGGAAAGCCGAGAGGACTGGCTTGTATTCGGTTAAGAGTGCGTATCGGCTTTGTGTGGAAGATTTGGTAGATAGCTCTCACCTTCGACAAACTGGAGCCTGGTCTAATAATTGGCGTTTAAAAGTACCTCCGAAAGTCAAAAATCTCGTATGGCGCATGTGTCGCGGTTGCTTACCTACGCGCGTCCGTCTTCAAGATAAAGGTGTCAATTGTCCTACTGATTGTGTGATGTGTGAAGGACCTTCGGAGGATCTGCAACATACATTCTTTGACTGTACTTTTGCACAGCAGATTTGGCTTCGGTCCGGACTTAGAGGAGATGTGCAACACGCCTGTGACACTCATAACAGTGCTGGTGCTGCCATTTTTTCCTTGTTGCAGGTGCTGTCATGTGCTGAAAGCCAACAGTTTGCAGCTCTACTTTGGAGCTTGTGGAAGCACAGAAATTTACGGCTTTGGCAGGGTGCGACAGAAACAACAGCGCAGGTGATCAACAGAGCTCATCATCTCATAGAGGATTGGGCCATGGCTAACGTTCCCTCAGTTGCGGTTCATAGCAGCAGCTCGGCTATGCATACAACAGCTGCAAATACCACTAATTCGGCTGTTAGAAGTCAAATGCGCCAAGCTTGCCACATATATAACTTGTTCTAGGACCTCGCAGAGATTTTGTGAAAACATTTGCCAACTGGTCATTTGAATTGACAAAGCTTGTGACAATATCACCTGACTCAATATTCTCTCTGACAAAGTGGCATTCTATCTCAATATGTTTGGTCCTCTCATGAAAGACTGGATTTGAGGCAATATGCAACGCGGCTTGATTGTCACATATAAGTGTCATTGGTCGTGATTCTTCGAATTGAAGTTCTTTGTGTAACTGCTTCAACCAAATGAGTTCACATGTTACTAGTGCCATAGCCCTATATTATGCCTCAACGTTTGATCTTGCAACTACATTTTGTTTCTTACTCTTCCAGGATATCAGGTTTCCTCCAACAAGTACACAATACTCTGAAGTGGGTCGTCTATCAATAGGTAAGCCTGCCCAATCAGCATCTGAGTAGACAACTATCCAAGTATGTCCTCTATCTTCATAAATGAGACCTTTTCCTGCAGCACCTTTGATGTATTTTAGAATCCGGATAACAACATCCATGTGATCTTGGCAAGGAGAATTTAAGAATTGGCTTACCGCACTAACTGCAAACAAAATATCCGCACGAGTGACTGTAAGGTAATTCAATTTCCCAACCAATCTCCTATACCTCCTTGAATTAGATAACGACTCTTCCTGATTGGGTAGAAGTTTGACATTAGGATCCATAGAAGTATCAACTGGCTTGGTGTTCAAAAGACCTATTTCTTCAAGAATATCCATAGCAAATTTTCGTTGTGATATTACCAGACCATCCTTAGATTGGGCTACCACAATACCCAAAAAATAACGGTTTACCAATGTCTTTTGTCTGAAACTGAGTAGAGAGATGTTGTTTCAACTTGTGTATTCCCTGCTCATCACTACCAATTATGAAAATATCATCTACATAAACAATAAGATAAATGCATCCTTGGACTGAGTGACGATAGAAAATAGAATGGTCAGCTTCACTACACATCATACCAAATAGTTGCACTACTGTGCTGAATCTGCCAAACCAAGCTCTAGGAGACTGCTTAAGACCATAAAAGGATTTGTGTAGTCCACATAGCATATTAGATGACTCCCCCTAAGCAACAAACCCAGGTGGTTGCTCCATATAGACTTCCTCTTCAAGACCACCATGCAAAAATGCATTTTATTTGCACGCCTTATTTCTTGTTGGCCAAGTAACGTGTGTTTGTCCAAAATCTTTTGTGTTTTTATTTCCACGAATCTTTGGATGTGTTTGGCGGTTCCTGTAACACCCTAATTTATTTTTTTTAATTAATTCCACGAATTTTAATAGGTGAAGTGTTGGTTAATATTATTATTGATGTTGCTTTAGCTTGAATGTTATTTTGTTGTTAAGAAGATAGAATATTGATGAGGATTGATAATTAGTATGAGAATTTAAATTAAATAAAGAGAGGAATCAAAACAAAATAAAATAGTGTCGGAGGTGTAAAATATAAGTTTCAAATAAGTGGGGGAGGGGAGGAGTAAAAGGATAGTGAATAGAGGAGAAAAAAAAAATTATAACAAACGATTGACCCAATTAAAAATAGAAGCATTAGGAGTTAGAAGCGTCACTTTTGCTGAACGTGGAAAATAGAGAAGAGGGGAGGAGAAAAGGAGAAACCCTAGCTATGGTGGAATCAAGGCAAAACTAGAATTTTCGAGGGAATCGAGGTAAGGGGGAGAACCTTTGCACTTTAGGGTATCTTAATCTATGATGGGAGGGTTGTCTTTAATTTTAATATGTTGCTGTTGTTATGATGAGATTGTGATGAGAGATTTATGATGAACGAATTAAAAGATGAAGTTGAAAGATGAGAATTGAGGAAAACTTGTTTAGGTTTTTGAATTGAGTTTTTTAGCCTTTAAAGGAGTGGATAATCCAGTAGGTTAACAAAGAATGAGTGTTTGAATGATAGTGTAATCATGGGGTGAAGATTAGGATCGAGTTTGGAGAGTATATGATCAAAAACGGAGTCGAAAAGGGTTCCTCAAAGTGAAATCGCAGCAGAACTGCAATTTTGCTGTCACCGTGCGTTTCTTACTGTCTCAGTTTGGC
>Ga0315914_1010386_pt1 | contig 11599 bp, 6 predicted proteins | sample MpolenodulesMG_FD_203920 | JGI IMG/M metagenome (GOLD analysis project Ga0315914, IMG submission 203920) | Medicago polymorpha root nodule microbial communities from Los Angeles, California, United States - elongated nodules | ecosystem: Host-associated > Plants > Roots > Nodule | place: USA... | reverse complement strand
ACTTTTATCATATTTAATTATGTTTTTTTAAAAAATTATCTTTTCCAAAGGAAAATTAAATGCAAAGTGCATTCAATTTGCTCTCTTAATAAGTGTGATTTTATTTTTTTTGCTTATAATATGGGACAGAGGGAGTATATCTGTATGACTATTTACTTTGAATACATATTGTAATTTAAATATTTTATTTTGTAAAAAGAATATGATTCTTTAATTTAAATTTTTTGAAAGTTCCTAGAAGTTACCAGCAATGTATAATATATTATGAGAAATACTAATATTTAGTCAATATAATAGTTTTTCTTTTCCTAATTCAACGTATTATAAGTAGTGCAATAAATATTTGTTAGACTTTGCTAACTTTTATGCATCAAATAATTACTCTCGCTCTATATATAAGCATCACTTGTCTTTTTCACGTTTTTTAAGAAAAATTGTTAGTACAGATAATGTGTCTATTTTGTGTATGAATATTACTAAATGCTCGTTTGTTTGTATGTATATTAAATTTGACTTTTCAGACTTCAAGAGAAGTTAGTATGCAATATTAATTAGAAGTATCTTTAGAAAAAATAATAAATGCATATAGTAATTTGTATAAGGGCTTATATTTAGGGACAAACAAATTTCTCAAAAAAGTACTTATAATTAGAGACGGGGGAGTACCTGTATCGGTCCTTTAAAAAAAAGTACTTATTTATGGAAAAAAAGAACTTATATTCTATCGGTCTCATATATAAACAAATATTCTTTCGAGATTCATTAAGTAATTGATGTATCTGGTATGTATTATAAACCAAATACATTAATTATTCAACGAATAAAAAAATCTTTATTTATTTAATTATATATATATGTGAGACAAGAAGGAATATATTTAATGTGATTATTTTATGTTTAATGAATCTAAAATACTTTTTTGTGTATTTACATGGCAGTAGATAATTTTGACTTATAAGATTTCAATACACTTCCTTAAAAAAAAAAAAAAGCAATACACTTAATGGTATTGATTATGAATTTATTGAAAAATAGAAAAAATAAATGTATCTAATAATTTAAAAATGAATTTGTATTTAGAGATAAAAAAAAAATCCTCAAAAGATACTTATAAAAAGGAACAAAGATGGTATATTCTAACCAAACATTGAATTTATTTTTACAATTAAGCTTTAAGTTAAATAATGAAGTAAGTTTGAAACAAACTATTAATTAAAACTTACAAATTATTATTTATTTTTTTAAGAGAAAGAAAATTAGATTAAATAAAAAAAGAAGTACAATGATTGGGGATAAGAACACGACCCTTTGCTCAAAAAAAAAAAAGAACATGAGCCAGTTAATCCACACTAGGGATGTTCGCGGTGCGGTTTGGTTCGGTTTTGAGGGTAAAAGTCATCCGAACCGCGAGATAAAAAAACATGCGGTTTGGTTTGGTTTGGTTGACTTTAAAAATAAAATCCAAACCAAACCAATGCGATTTGGGTTGGATCGGTTGATGCGGTTTTTTTTGAGACGATACAATTTTTTGTTTCCAACATTAAAATCAAGTTAAAAAGCTGAAACACAACATATTTTCAGCAATATTTTAAATTTCATCAAATATTACAATTTCATTTTCATTTTACAATGTTGGCTTAATTACACTTTTGGCCTCCTAAGTTTCCCAAAGTTGTGATTTTGGCCCCCTAAAAAAAACAACTCTTTTCAGGCCCCCTAAGTTTACTTTCTGTTGCAATTTTGGCCCCCTACGTCAATTTTGACCAAGTCAATGGACACGTGGGCGCCACATATGTAATTTTTTTTAAATTTTTTTTTGTTTTTATTTAATAAAATAAAATAATATTTTTGTAATTAAAAAAAATTGTTTTTTCAATTACAAAAATAAAAAAAAAATTTGTTTTTTTATTACAGATAAAAAAAATAATTAATTTTTTTTGTTTTTTTATTACAAAAAGTTAAAAATAAAAAAAATATTTATTTTTATTTTTTAATTACAAAATAAAAAAATACAAAAATAATTAAAACATTACACACATGGCGTCCACGTCAGCGTTGACTGAGTCAAAATTGGGTTAGGGGGCCAAAATTGCAAACAGCAAGTAAACTTAGGGGGCCTGAAAAGAGTTGTTTTTTAGGGGACCAAAATCACAACTTTGGGAAACTTAGGAGGCCAAAAGTGTAATTAAACGTACAATGTTTCCAACAAGATAGACCAAGTTAAAAACATGGACAAAACATAATCCTATTTTCTAAGAAATGCAAAAGACTAAGATTTTATCATTCTCTAAATTTTCAAGTAGCACATAAATACTTTTTTAAAATAAAAACAAAGAAGAAATCTAACAAGAGAAAAATATGTCATTTTATAAAAGTTTCCATTGAGTTAATATGAGTATTGGTCTAGGTGAGATATGTTTAATTAACATTTTTCTTATGTTGCGGTTTGGTTTGGTTTGGTTCGGTTGGTAAAATGAAAACCGCAAACCAAACCAAACCATGCGGTTGAGTAAGAAAATGATCCGATTACATCCGAACCAAATGCAGTTTTTTGCAGTTTCGATTTGGGTTGGTTCGGTTTACGGTTTTTCTATTGGGTTGGTTCGGTTTTGAACACCCCTAATCCACACAAACCCTGACGGGTATTACAAACATTGTCAAAAACAAAAGTGGAACCAACCCCTAATGGGTACAAAACAAAGAGCAAACAAGCACCCATCAAGTTACGGATAGATGCTTGGTGAGGTAACCTCTTAATTCAAAATTTCAACTTGCAAGATGATGATGAGCTCAATGCAAAGTGAATTTATTCAAAATTACCATTGGAATATGCCAGCCGATTTGTGGCAAAATCTTCCAGTCCTGAGGCAACTTGTTGTGCAAGTTATCATACCATCAAAGCAAAAGCGTGATCAATTGATCTGGAATGCTACAACCTCATATAATCTATCCTTCAAAGATGCTTTTCTATTCAAATCTCAAGAGCTTTTAGGGCTACAACTATTTGGTCTAAATTAAGACATCCCTCCCTCAAAATCCTTGCTTGTCTGGAGGATTATGCATGACAAAATTCCATATGATGATAAGCTAAAAGAGAGAGGTTGTAATCTGCCTTCAGTCTGCAATCTGTGTCGGTGCCATGAGGAAATTATTCCATTTATACTTTGTCTGCTCATATGCAGTCAATATTCTTAATTCAACATTGCATTCCTCATCATTAGATGACATTTGCAGCCTTTGTGAGAGGGGTTAGTCACCTTAGTGTAAGTTGGTCATCAAATCTGCCATTATTAATTTATGAATGCTATTTGGTCTGCTAGAAACAATTCCAGGTTCAACAAGAAAATCACTCCTTGGAAATCCTATAGTTCTCAAATCATATCTAATGTTTCACTCTTGTGAACAAATCCAAGCTTTCTTCCATTTCTTCAATGACAGAATTTTTTATCCTTAAAACCTTCAAAGTCAATATACATCATCCAAATGCCCTTATCATCAAGAAAGTAGTGTAGCATCCTCCTACGGAGTAGTGGATCAAATGACATTGTGATAGAGCAACTATAGGTAATGTTGGAATAGGTAATGTTGGAACAATAGTCAAAATTAGTTAAAATATTTTTCTGTCACCGAAAAGATTACTAGGCTGAGTCGCGAACTAGGTCGCTCTCTTTAAGACGTTTCGTGGCACTGCCCAAAATTGTGCAAGCAGACTATCAACCATGACGCCTCCAGGATAAAACAGTCCAGCTATAACTGTATCAGAGTCATATTGCACTATAGTATCTGTTCTAGAAATACACCTTCAAATATGGTGCTAAAACCACTCTAATATGGTATTTATAACACTCTATTATGGTACTAAGACCATTCTTATATGGTATTAAGAACACTCTAATATGGTGTTTCCACCACTCTAACCTCTAACTTCTCCAAGAGCATAAAACATAAAACATGGATTATATTTTTAAGATCATTCTTATTTTCCGAAGGCACGTTTTATCTCAAAAGAGACTTTGATCTTAAGAATACTCTTATTTTCGAAGGGACAAAATTTATCGAAGGGACTATGTTCTTAAGACCATTCTTGATTCCGAAGGGACATTATAAACCGAAGGGACTATGGCCTTAAGAACACTCTTTAAATCCGAAGGGACAGAAAAAAAAGGGAGAAGAAAAGAATAGTTCGTCAACACAAGCTATGTTGGAACAAAATGCATTTAACATACATTACCCTTAGAGTTTTGATGATAACAAGGTATTAAAAATTGTCAATTGGATATGTTAATATTTGTTCAAGTGTACAAGACCATAGACAAAAATTTGATATCTTTATAAGGTTCTGGAAGAACAAAAGAGAGCAAAGGAATCAACAAAAAGGAAGCTTGAAGCATCTGAAGAAAAGTGCATCTGAAGTATAAGTGCTCCTGAAGCGATGACGTCATCAGAAGCAAGTTCGTCAGAAGCATCTCATCAGAAACAAGATCACCAGAAGCTGAAGTTCATCAGGAGATGAGAGACTTAAAGCTTCAAAGGCTGGGTAATGGATTTAATCTCGTCCAGCATTGCATTAGACTGAAAGAGGGTTACAACGGCCTTTGTGAAAGAATTTGAAAGCATTGGATGTTTGTTCTATCAAGAGCATTGACAAAGGACAATTGTAAGAATTGTACAACCACTTCCTCCACTACTCTGTTCGTGTCTCTGCAACAAGACAAGAATAACAGCTCTGTCTGCAGAAATGTTCCTTCAAACTAGGAATGCATTTGAAATTGATCATTCATAGGACAATAACCATATCAGGCAAAAGATCATTGGTGATTTTAATCAAAGCTTCAAACGACTCTTTATTGTGCTGGCAATTTTCCAACGTATCTTTCACACCTCTATATAAATGAGTGAAGACATGCTAGTTGGATATACATACACACACAAAAGTTCAGCTGGCAATTTTCCAACGTATCTTTCACACCTCTATATAAATGAGTGAAGACATGCTAGTTGGATATACATACACACACAAAAAGCAAGACTCATACAACAATTCAAAGTCCCAAACTCTGTTATTGTTCTGCATCTAAAGTCACTTAGAATTTCTTATCAAAGTTCATATTTTAGAAATTCTAAAGTCTTAAGAGTCTGTGTCTGATTTGTATTGTGAACACCACTAATTGTATATCAAGTGTTTAAACTCAAACAAACTTCTTTGTAATTCTGTTTGATTAGAAGTCTCTTGCTTGTGTGCTTGAGCAATATAAGTCTCTTGCAGTTGTGCTTGAACATTGGAAGTCTCTTGACTGTGTTCAGGAGCATAGGAAATCTCTTGCAGTTGTGCTTGAGTAATTTGAAGTCTTTTGCTAGTTGTAGCATTGAGCAGTTGTAATTTGATATTACATTTTTAGTGAACTTTCCTTGGAAGTGCAAGGGGGACAGGACTACTTCCGATTTGTGGAAGTAACATGTATAATTGCTTTGTGTCTTTCTTCTCTCTCTCTCTCTCTCTCTCTCTCTCTCTCTCTGTTTTTATCCGTTGCATTTAAATTCTGATTATCACTTTAGAAGTTGAAATCTATCTGCTTCTGATCAGTGACTTCAGTAGGAAAAAACGAAGAAAAAGCAAACACAATTCAACCCCCACCTGAATTTAAAAAATGACTTAGAGGTTTCTATTAAGACAGCATAAGCCAAAGTGAGTCTATCAAGAGTGCCCCTGTTGCTAGGTACTCCACTCCATATAGAGTATAGATCTCATTAAGAGTTTCTATTATCTCAACCTCTTATCGCTTCAGGAATCATGTCTTTTATGATTTATTATAGCATCTTCACCTCATATCGTTTCACGACTTGTTATTACCCATTTAACTTATTTCTTGGGATCTCCAGTCATTTAGGTCGGGTTACCATCACGAGTGATTCCATAGGCACTAGTCCAATCTTCATTGATGTGTTATGGACTTTCTCTCTAGCTGGCCCTTTCGCCAAAGGATCGGCTAAATTTTCATCAATGTGTACTCGGTAAATGGTATATTATTTTTAACCGCTTTACCGTTTATATCAAGATAGTAAGATGCAGTTGTTTCATGAATAATTCTGTGTCATTCATAAAACTCATTGAAGTGTGGAAATTATTTTGTGCTTCCATCAATACCAAATCGCTTGATTTTCTTATTGAATTATTTTCAATTTCAGTTACAAAAACTTTGAAATTGTCAAGCGTATCACTTTTATTTCTCACGAGATATACTAAAGTATAGTCTTAACAACCATCGATAAAAGTGATAAAATATCTTTTCATATCTAGTCAAGTCATCATCAAGGTTGAATACATCATAATGATTTAAATCTAAATATTCATTTATGCGACTGCTTGGTTATTTTTTTTAACTTGACTGCAAAAAATCATATTCTTTCTTTCTTTAAAAAATACAACATACTTCATTCTTCGATATAAATTGAATATGACATATATGAATTGCAATGTGCAAAATCAAATATCATGTTTTTTTTGAAGGAAACCAAATATCATATTTTTTAGTTTTATTAGACAACTTAATGCATGATATTTGTCTCATATCTTAAATGCCAACCAAAATTATATCAATAAATGAAACCAAATTATGTCAATTAATATGAGGCATTGAATTCCATAAACCAAAAGAAATCATATGCTTTAATTTCATTTTGCAAAGTCAATAATTTGGAGTCAATTCATTAACGACATTGAATATAAATCAAATTGCCTTCAAATGGTGTAATCTTCAAACTAGTCCAAAAGAATTTTCTTCGCAGACATAAAGTTTCTGGACACCAAACTATAAGCAAAAGGTTCATAGAAATTTCCTTAATTACAAAAAAACATTGCATGCAAAGCAATTTCGATAATTAGAAGTTAGAAGAAACTTTAATTTCTACCAAAGACTTTATGCGCAGTTTAATTTCCTTAAAAGAAATTAATTTCCTTCATAAAATTTCTTAGACAAAAAAGTCACCCACTTAATCTACCAAAAGGTTGATCTTTAGTATTCATAATAGTGAATTACTAACCATTCAGGTAAGCCTGTAGCGCAGTGCTAAACATGTTCTTACACTTTATTATGTTCTTTCAATCGGAGTAATTCTATAGCCTTTTTATCTTTGTTGTAGTCCACAGACAACAAACTAGTAATTTTTTTGGTTGATATGGCAGAACAAAACGTCTTAAAATTGCTGGAACAATAGTCAAAATTAGTTAAAATATTTTTCTCTCGCCGAAGATATTACTAGGCTGAGTCGCAGACTAGGTCGCTCTCTTTAAGACGTTTCGTGGCACTGCTCAAAATTGTGCAAGCAGACTATCAACCATGACGCCTCCAGGATAAAACAGCTCAGCTACAACTGTATCAGAGTCATATTACACTATAGGATCTGTTCTAGAAATACACCTTCAAAAATGGTGCTAAGACCACTCTAATATGGTATTTATACTACTTTATTATGGTACTAAGACCATTCTTATATGGTATTAAGACCACTATAATATGGTGTTTCCACCACTCTAACCTCTAACTTCTCCAAGAGCATAAAACATAAAACATGGATTATATTCTTAAGATCATTCTTATTTTTCGAATGGACACTTTATCTCAAAAGAGACTTTGATCTTAATACTCTTATTTTCGAAGGCACAAAATTTACCGAAGGGACAATGTTCTTAAGACCATTCTTAATTCCGAAGAGACATTATAAACCGAAGGGACTATGACCTTAAGAACACTCTTTAAATCCGAACGGACAGAAAAAGAGAAGAAGAAAAGAATAACTCGTCAACACAAGCTAAAGGAGGGAAAAGAGAGAAAAGTTCTTTGACAACTCAAGAGAACTTTTAGTGTAAGAAGAAGTGAGGGAGAGGAGCTCAATTTATAGGTGAATAGCCAAAGATAAGTTACAAATTCAATGGTTATGATTAGTTGACCGTTAGAAAATCAATGACTTGATCTCGCCTCATAAATGAGCACTAATTGAGAAAGTTGACATGAGAATTTTTTTTAATTCACACAATAACACTTAAATGTGTTCCAAAAGGTAATCATGGTGCCTCAGCGTTTTGGAGGTAATTTAAGAAACAAGTTTGGTCAATTTTTAGGTTTTTTTGCATAATACTTGGGCATTGGTAACTCTCTAAATGCTTAGCTCTTTGGGGGCAATGAGAGCTATTAAGATAGTCAAAGACAAAAACTAAAATAATCTATAGCTTGAGAAAGACTCCATGCTTATGGTTTTAGCTTTAATTAAGTCCTTTCTGGTGGTGCCATGGCAGATATGGAACAATTGTATTTCCATGTCTTCCTATATGAACTTCATGGTATCTCACATACATAGAAAATGCAATAGATTGCTGATAAGCTGGTTAATACAGGGCTATCCTTGAATTCTTTTGTCTATCACCTTTCCATTCCTATATCTGTTAGAGAACATTATGTTAAAAACATGCTAGGGGTGCCTTGTTTTAGTTAATCAATTTTAGTGAGCTAGCTTCTTGCTTCTCACCTAGTTTAGAAAAAATTATACCTGGTACCCAATTTTTTTTAGAAATGTTGTCATTCAAACATCACAAAGTAAAACAATCAGGAAAATCATTTTAGATAGATTACATAATTGGGTAGAGATATTTATATGTCCGGTCATTGAAATTGTAAGTAACAAATAGAGTAAAAGTAATTTTTTATTACTTTATATTTGTGTGTTGATTTATTGGATATTCACTTTTCTTTTTACCTTAATAACCAACTTCTTAAGAAGTGATTTTAACAAGGCTTAACATCAGTTTTAACCCCCTAACTTTTTCAAAGTTGCAATTTTGGCCCCCTAAAAAAAACTACAAAACCGCCCCCTAAGTTTTGCACATGTGGTAGTTTTGGCCGCCAAGGCCAATTTTGACTCGGTCTACGCTGACGTGGCACCCTAGTGTTATTTTTTTTATTTTTTATTTTGACCTTAGGGGTCAAAACTGCTACAGTTGCAAAACTTAGGGGGCTTTTTTCATAGGGGGGCCAAAATCGCAACTTCGTGAAAGTTAGGGGGCGAAAACTGCTATTAAGCTTTTTAAAAAATATAAAAAATTTGATTTTTTTTTTTGTTATGCCCATATACAAGCTAGACGAATGGGTAACAGTCATAGAAAAATTTAGACTAAAAATTTAAAGTTCAATCCCTCAAATTTATCGGACTTGGTGTGTCGACCCATACATGCCAACTTATTTTGACAACTTAACTATCGAAGATTCTTTCAACTAATAGGGAGTCCAACCATTAAAGCGCGTATGTTGGAGAATGAAATTAGTGGTAATCAATGTGAGAGTTGATTCTCTTAATTAGGGGTGAACACGGGTACGGGTAAACCCACGAACCCAATCACCCAAACTGAACCAAACCGAAAGTTACGGGTCCAACCCAACCCGTGAAACCCATGAACTTTGGTTCGGACATCGGGTTTAAGTTTTTGTATCCACGTACCCATATACGCAACCCATCTACCCAAAGATTGTTTGACACCATAGCCATTATTAAGTGCTATATAGCCTACGAATGAATGAATTTGGTACTTTGATTTTTTTTTTAAAGGTATTTGGTACTTCGATATTAAGTGTTATTTAGTTGATAGCATATGAATGAATGAATTAAGGGCTGTGAAATTAAGTATTAATAATGACGGTAAATGATATCTTGTACTATTGTGGTATTGTGAATTTTAGTAAATTTGATACTATATTTAATGTATGATGCAATGAAATAAAATTTGGTAATATATATATAACCGATGGCTATATGCTTTAAATTATTTTGAACTGTTTTTTTTTTTCATAATTAAAATTGGGTACCCATGAACCCAACCTGAACCAACCCATTTAAAATGGATTGGTTCGGTTTGGTTTTGTCTATGTAAACACGGGTTCCATGTTGAACCCAATCCATAGTATGCTCAACGGATCGGGTAAAGGGTTAGGCCAAAGTAGTCCCAACCCAACCCATGTTCACCCGTACTCTTAATTGATTTTTTTTGGGGAATAATATACAGATCTTGACAAATGATAATGTGAAAATCAATGGTTAAGATCTTCGTATTATCTTTTTAACTTTTTTTTTTCAACTGAGAGGAGCATTTCTAATTCTCTAATGTGAGAGCACCCTCTCTCTTCTCTAACGTGAGAGCACCACAGTTGAAAATAAAATGTATATTTCTAATTGGGATAGTTTAATTTGACTAGTAAATCATTGTTGTAATGATGTAAAATAATTTTTTGGACCTATTCTCTAATTCTCTAATTCAGTTTTTTTAGGTACTGAATTAGAGTCATCGAATACATATTAGGTATTTAAATTAAATTTTTTAAATAAGTGATGCATATACGTGAGATCGACAAAAATCCACTTAAAGACAGTACCATTTTTTAAGAAAAAATAGTACCATTTTGGATGCTATAAGTTTACAAAATAATCTATAAAATATACTATTTAATGTCATAAATAAAAAATAAATACAATCAACTTTAAATTATTAAATGACTATAAAATATATAGTTATTTTAAACAATTAAAATTATAAAGATTAAGTGAACAATTATTAAAAAAAATTATATTTAAAAAATTCATAAAAACAATTTAATATAATTTTTTTTAAGGGAATTAATTAAAGAAATTGAGGGGAAGAGAATTAATAATATTTTAATTAAGACTTAAAACATCACTTGGTCCCTTAACTTATTTTTGGTTTTCATTTGGTCCCCTAACTACAAAGTGTCTCAATTTGGTCCCATTAATCTTCTGTCGTTTAATATTTTTGTTCTCTCCATTAGTTTTTTAATGTTTAATATTTTTGATATGATTTCAATCATTCGATTGCAAGTCTATTATATTTAACAGTGGATCGCAAACAACTAATTTTTTCTTTTCTTCATCTTCTTCCTTCTACCACTTCTTCACATTCATACCAAATTCATCAATATTCATACAATAACCAGAAAAAAATCTAGAAAAAAAAATCAACATTTAACCAACATATAAAACTCATATCAACATCAAATCATCCCTTCAACAAATAAATAAAATCAATACCTTCATATATCAACTTAGGAGAATTTAATACAACAAATAAAACTCAGTCCCTCACAACAATTAAGAGAACAAATAAATAAAAAAAAGGAAAAACGTGAAGAAAATAAGATACATGTTTATATATGAGTTTCAATTACTCACTCATCATAAACTTAAGGCTAAAACGCACTATTTTCCCTTTAAGTTTGCAAAAGTTGTAATTTTGGTCCCCTATTAAAAAAATGGCAAAAGTGACCCCCCCATGTCTACCCCTTTTTGCAAAACGTCAATTTTGACTTGGTCAATCATATGTGGCATGCCAACTGTGTATTTTTTGAATTAAAAAAAAAAAGCCACGCGTGTATATTTTAAATAAAAAATAAATAAATAAAAGATTAATTGGAAGAGCACGTGACATTCATCTTCTTCATCCATTTCTTAAAAAAATTGCAGAATATTCATCTTCTTCATACCTAAACATTCAAACCCAAAAAATTCTTCAACACAAAAAGCTTTGAGAAAACAAAATCTG
>Ga0315914_1010383_pt1 | contig 11602 bp, 9 predicted proteins | sample MpolenodulesMG_FD_203920 | JGI IMG/M metagenome (GOLD analysis project Ga0315914, IMG submission 203920) | Medicago polymorpha root nodule microbial communities from Los Angeles, California, United States - elongated nodules | ecosystem: Host-associated > Plants > Roots > Nodule | place: USA... | reverse complement strand
GTTCTCTAAAGTGGTGGCGAGTAGTTGGTGTGGACAATCTTTTTACTCGCCACCACTTTAGAGAACTATATCTAACCATTATAGAATAATGATGATTAGAAATTTCCCACAAGCAAGGCCTATAAAGAAACTGACTTTCTTTCATCCAACAAATCTTGTGAGCATAGAATCCAATATGTGTGACTCACATATTGACTTAGCTAGAACCTTGTAAAATTCATACTCAACAAAAAAAAAAAATCAACCAAATTCAATTCCAAAAACAACCTTATAAAAAAAGAATTTAAAAAAAAAAACCCTACTGTTCACCATTTCAAACTTTTTCTCGTGTATTGCGCTGAGGTATAATATATCATGCCAACTTGTTAACAATATAGGGTTCAAAGAGAATAACAACGAAAACGGTTAGGATTTCAATAATATTAGTATATTACAATGAAATAACATAATAAATATTACAAGCAAATATATATAGTAAAACTTAATGGACTATACCACTACCTTAGAAATCTTAAGGGATTGCGTCCAATAACTTATTATCTAACACCTCTCGTCAAATTCATGATGCAATAACGGGAAACATCGAGAGTTAATATCAAAAGAAAAACATACTCAATAATATAAACTCAAAATACTACCCATCAAGCTAAATTTTACAAAGGTTTTTGCTTGTTACAAAATTAACCCTGAAAATAAACTAATAGCAAAGCCAACGGAGATGAGCAACCAAAGAAGCAGCAATCAAAGTAATGAAACCATATCAAACGAAATCCAGATCAAACAAACGAGTCAATAAAGGAGAAGCAACCAAAAGATCCAAATATGTATTCAATGAGAACACTTCACAAACAAATTATGAATATTACCTTAATTCGTCAAACTATCCAAAAGAAACACGTAACAAGATGCTTCACAAACAAATTGTGAGACCTATCTTGATTCACCAGACAAATGAAAAATTAAATAGTGACCACTATCTTGACTCACCAAACAACCAAAAGAAACGACATAATATGGTGCTTCACAAACAAAATGTGAGCACCATCTTGACTCACCTATCAAACATACAAATTTTGAGCACTATCTTGACTCACCAAACAACCAAATCAAACTAAACTAAGCTAAACTAAATCAAATTCAACCAAACTAAACCAAACAAAACTAAACCAAATCAAATTAGTGAACCAATATGAATCAAAATGAACCATACCAAACCAAACTAAAAATAGATGAAGCAGCAACAAAATATCCAAATAAACTCCAACAGTCGCATCACAATTAAGTTAATCCAACATATACTCGTATTTATTTATTTTCTTACCATCTCAACAATCATCCTAAAAGCATCCCACAAATTATAACTAAGATAATTTTTCTCATGTATTTCTTAGTCAAACCATGACATCGAGAACATCTATCATCTACTACCATGACAATTGCATAAAACATTGAGAATCTTTTTCAACTTTATCAAATTGGATAAATCATCATTATTGATATATGGAAGGAAAAAACTTTGATCATAATATATGTCAATATTGATATATTTTTTTATATATGATTAAGCGCATTACATATACGGATAGACGAGCATGTTAATGTTCGTCCTTCCGCTAATAATAATAATAATAATAATAATAATAATAATAATAATAATAATTGCTTAGTAAGTTTCATTCAATCCTTAACTCATCTATTATCTATCCTTGTTTAAATTTGACATATCAAAATTATAGAAACAAATACCATTTTTTGCTATAGTGTTTCTAAAATCATATAGTGAAAGAACTTGTGTCCCAGATTGTTGTAATATGGATGGGAATTTTTTGTAATTCTTGTTTATTGAATTTGTATATGATTGTTATGATCAATAATTTTTCTTAACAGCAAACATACATATAATAAATTATGTTCTATGTTTTTATATGCCCATTAATATTATTTTCCTTTAACAAATATCTGATTCATGATTATTGCAGAAGTTCAAGCCATTCTAACTCATGTCATGCACGACTGTCCACTGATCGAACCAATAGAAGATATTTATATAAATTTGAAAGAAAATGAGGTGGTAATAATTTCTCTCTCTCCTTGTGCGTGAGATTGAATGCATTTGGTATTTCAATTAAAATGTTGTTTTTGCAAAATAATTTGTATCATTTTGTTTATCATTTCATGAAATTAATAAAAGTATGAAATTTTGTTTTTTCTCATTACATGTTTGACCATTCAATACATTGAGTAGTAGTAGTTATCGTGAAATAAGTGAAACAAAATCCAATGTGAGAGATAAATGATATATTTGAGAAATTACATGATTTTTTACAAAATAAAAAACATTAATGTAATTATTAATTCTTGTGTGAAATCCTTAAACATCAAAACAATTAATAATAATAGGATGGTGGGAGTGACCTATATTAAAATGTGTATTTTATCAGTTATATTGATACATGTCTTAACTACCTAATCAAATATATAAAGAACTTACCTTTATTGTAAATGTTTGTTGGAGTTTATATTTTTAACTTGAATATTTTCATGCAGGTTAAAAATGCCACAAAGACACTTGAAATTCAGGAGGAAACCCCTGAGTATGAGATTCAGGCACCTGAACCTCCAAAAGTGTGTCACTTAAAGTGCCCACTATGTATGGGTCCTTTCATGGAGGAAATGACAACAAGATGTGGCCATATTTTTTGCAAAATATGTATCAAAGTTGCAATGAAGGCTCGACATGTATGTCCTACGTGTGGAAAAAAGGCTACTCCAAGGGGCCTAGTAAGGGTGTTTCTTCCATCTTCGGCCGAAGGTATGACCCTTATTTATAACTTAGAGTATTATTAGGATATAACTAAATTTCCATTAGAAAAGACATAACTAAATGTGTTGTTATATTATTATTATTATTATTATTATTATTATTATTACTACAAGCGGAAATACGGGCACTTAAGTGCCCGTCTTTTCGCTCTTTTTATTGTGCTAACGCGTGTAGATTATCAACGATATTTTATACTCATAATTTTTTATATATATATTAAAATTATAAGTATAGATATCTTTAGTAAAAAAAATATAGATATTTGTGACTTTCAAATGTAGCAAATTCAACAAATTTTTATCTTTTTTCAATGACAACAATAATATAACAAAAAAAATTTATCTTTTGTAATAACATCAACAATATAACATTATTATACGAAAATTTGTTTAAGGATATAATTGAAAAAAAAAAAATCAGCTCAAAATCTCCCCAAAAGAGACTTTTTTCTTTATAAATAGTATAGATTATTATTATTATTATTATTGATTTTAAAATCCTAATTGATATCCTCGTATAATAATTACAATAATATGATTTTGAAACTACTATTATAAATTATTAGGATATGAATCAAGTTGCAATATCTAGTCGGAGTGTTTATGTTATATATGTTGCATTGTAAAGCAACAAGTACCGTTAGAAATTAGTTTCTAGTCTTGTGCGGTTTCTCTAATTTATTATGTATATAACAGGATCCTCCAGGTCATGCTAAGGAAAACCGAGATAGGAAAAAGCTTCATTGTGTTACTTTGGAAATTGTTGTGACTTTTTTTCTTCTAATTTAATTACCATATCTTTACTTAGATATGTTTGTTCGGTACAATTGGATCAATTGCATGCTTCGAGTTTTTGTTTTTTTAGTTATTGGTGAAAAGATAGTTAAGAGATATGACTCTTAAATCTTGACTTGTTCTTTTATTATGCTATGAGATTTGGGTTCAATTTCTAAATTAATGTGGAATTTCTTGAGTCATATGGTTTTAATGTGTGGTCCATAATATATGTAATTGTAATATTGCAAACTGTGAAGTCCCAGTATTGGCATTGCCGCATTGCATCAAAAATTTCAACCACATTGGTCTTCTTTTTTTTCAAAATTTACCGCAATATGTAATCTCAACTGCCATTAAAAACCAAGAGTCTATTGTTTATAGAACATTTGTTGGTAAAACCACCAAGTGTGCTTACTACTCTCCCCGGATGCATGACATTTGAAATTTCTAGATCAAAATGTAGGCATACAACATAGACCAAGAGACGATTCATAATGCGTTGGGATGTTACATACTTAATTTAATGTCTTCTTTTTCTTACAATAAACTTAATCTAACTTCTTAAAGAATGTACACTGCTTTTTTTTTTTATGAAAACCTACTTGTTTTGATTACTTAACCAATGCCTCCGGGCCACTAGTTAGCATTCTCCATAGTTTAATTTGAATCATAATTTCATGTTTAGAAAGGAAGATAAGCTTTTCTATAAGAAATATAGTGGAAGAATTCATCATGTACTTAGAAAATTGAGTTTTCATGTTTTTATATCCATTTAAGATAACTTAGTATTGTGATGGTTGTTTGTACTAATGGATATATGAATGACGTATAGTGTACATTAAAATATGGAAGAATTTTAAGTCTAAATTTTTTTTCAAAAGAGTTTAGCTATGAAATTCACACATGCTTAATGCCAGAAAAACAAATTTATATGTGTTTAAGTTTGGGCCCCAACAAATCAAATGTCCCTATAATATTTTACCATTTGAGTTATATTTACGTAACGGTTTGAAGTCTGAATTTTTTTCTAGGGGTACAACTAGAAAAGATCCTTGGGGGTATAGCTTTGGTTGGAGAGTGATTCTACTAGCATCGTTCATGCTTTTAAGAATCTTGATATAATTCCTTACCGTTTGAAGAATTGTTGGAATAACTATTTTTGTCTTGGGGCTTCAAGCGGGTTGTTCTCATATATTCAAGTGATTCTACTAGCTTCAAGCGGTTTGTTCTCATATAATTTGTAAAGGGATTTATATCCTGGTTTTATTTTGTGGAATTGGATTCCTCCTTTTTCAAATGTTGATTTGAATTTGATCTAGGTCTTAAAAATCCTACTCTTCGCTTTTATTTTTTTGACAAATAGTTTTGCTTTTCTTTTTATGACAAGAACTTTATCAAATTTTATTTTCCAAATCGTGTCAAAACAATATTTGGATGAATCAAGGCAACTTTCCATTGTTTTAGGACTTTTTAGAGGATTCGGATTATACAATCCAAAAATCATGAAAAAAGCGTTCGGATTATAAAATTCGTTCAGGGGTATTTTCATCAAATCAGATGGCGCATGGCAAGTGAAGAGGGTAGGGAAAATAAATTCTCTTAAAAAATTGCATACAAAGTTCATTTTTTGCGCTGATAAGTTATTTCATTAGTTTTTTTGTCAACTAGCCTAGTTGTTGGGGCTCATACATTTTAAATATGAAAAAGTGGAGAGTCTTGAGTTCAAAGTTATGCTTAATATTGTCATTGCAGCTACTAACTTAGTTATGCTTAATGACATTTATTTCGTAAGTTATTTGTGTTTTATGCAAAATCGACGAACTAACCATAACAACCAACATCAATGAAATAACAAGATTAAGGACCAAACTTAACAACAATGTACTCTATGATAAAATATGCAAATGAACTCAAAATCCAAAGGAAAAATGTGACAAAACAACTACTTTACATGCTCCATATTAGCTCCAAAACTCGAGACAAGTCTGAAAATTCAAGTGTTGAAAATAAATAACAATATGTCCTAAACCTTCTTACTGGTTTCTAGTAAGATACAATGTCTGAACTGAAGACTCAAAAGAGAATGGAATGTGGTTCTAAAGTGAAGAGAAGAAGCTAGGTGAAGATGAAATGAAGAGAAAATGGTAAGTGTCCAACCCTATAATTTATATCTCTTTTCCGGTAAATATTTTCAGTCAAAGCAACTTAGGAAGAGAATGAAAATCAGAGTTGGTCAAGATTAATTAATAGATTTAAGAAAATAACAAGGTATCTGTTTATCATGTACAGTTGTTATCACAGGAAAAGTAATTTGATTGAAAATTCTACACTTTTCTAATATATCATAGTGCACATAATGACATGTAATGGTATTTCTCTCTATCTTCTCTCTCTTATATTTCACCTAAAACAAACAAACCTAAAAGTCTCATAAGAGGCTAATTCATCATCCAACATAATGCAGACGAACACTTCTAACAAACGCCTCTTGTAAACAAGTGAATTTATGCTAAAAAAGTATATATATTCTGTGGTGGTCTTCTCTCAAATTTTTTGGCTTACCTATATAAAAGACACAAACACTTTGATACACATATCACGGAGAGTCAGAAACCGTTGACTACAAAACCTAACAGTTTCATTTTATGTATCGTGCCTCTTCTGAGTAACACGGAAGTTTGAGAAAAATCTTGATACAGGATGTTGAAAACCGAAAAATCTAACAAGATTTTGGCAATCTTTCTTTTCTTCTTCATTGTCTGCATGTGAACTTAAGTTACTCAGATAAGTTTTCCCTTGATATATAAAAGAGAGCTGCTGCCATAAAAGAACACTCAATCCTATTTGCAATGAAACACTCGCGATAAAAAGATAGGCAAGAAGAAGTCCTCTAGACGATAGAAACAGCGTAGATCTCAAGAAGGCAATTAGAAGTTCATTCATAAGTCTCCATGCTAGATCCCGGCCAGTCATACCCTTTAAGCGTCCGAGGGAGTATGACAATGGTGGCCAAATATGCATGCTAGCATCTACAGACATTATAGAGACATAGATTGTGCTCAGCACTGCTGAAATGAGGAAGCAAACAAAGCTGTAGTGATTAGCTGCACCCACACAGTTGCCAATCTGCCAAAGAATTACAAAAGCTATGAACAAACTAACTAAGACAGGGCAAGATAGAAACTCTACTGTATCACCAACAAAAGTATCCATTTTAACACAGTTCATAGGTAATGATTGCAACTATGAAGTCAAGGAATAATAAGTTTTTGCGTTTATCTAAGCAATAAATAGATTGAATTTCACAATAGTTTTATCAAATGAAAGATCACTTGAAATTAATTTTATCATCCAATGTTAACTTTTACATTAGTCCCTCTTTTATAATGAGTCAGGGACTAATTTGTCGTCTGTATAAAAATGTCAAGGACTAAATAGGGCCGCGAGAAAATTGTGAGGGACCAAAATGGGTTTTTAATGGTACATAAAAGGAATAAATAATTCCATTTCAAAACTGAAACAGCATACGCAAAAACTTCTTCAAAAAGGTTCCAAGAAAACAACAGGAAATGATTTGAGGCTTCAAATTTGCGTACACATAAAGTAAACAACAACAACCATTATAATATTTTTTTATTCAAACAGTAAATGAGAGCTGAATGTATATTGACAATCAAGTCCATGAGCATATTACATGACAAAATAATCACTGCATAAACTTGTTAACTACAAAACTGTTTCTATAATGGGATATAGAAAAAACTACTCAAATAGATGAATTAGTGCAAAGAATCATAATATCATTCACCAAAGCCCTACCAATGAGAGTGCATCTAACTAAGCACTGGATCCAAAACATACTTCTAACTAATTAAATTATCCTTCCAGGAGGTATCTCCATCCCCTTATCAGCACAATCTTTAATCTTTTCTATTATGTGAAGTCATTATCAAGCCAGTTCAACATAAAACCGTGGTACAGAAAATCATGTCTTTTTTACGAAGGTATGGATGATACAAGAGAACGGGAAGCTATAACAGGTAATATATGGAAAAACCATGAGGTCTAGAAAAGAATAACCAAAGCTTCAAAAAAGAAGGATACACATTCCCAATCATTACATTTAAAGTTCGAACATCATAATAATAGAACCTTTGAGCCCCTTAAGAACAACCATAACCCCATAACTATATCACAATACCCTGAAGTTCTTCTGCATTAGCAGCTAATGATTAACTTCATTTTTTGAGGGGATTTAAGGTATAGATTTATTATTGAAAAATAAGGCACACAAATAAAAACTTTGATCATGATATTACAAAGAAACAACGGAACACTGAGATTAATATTTCCGTAGTAAGATAATGGAAACTTACAAATGGACAGTGATGATCCATGTCCAGTATACATTTTCCGCATGAACGACAATGATGTGCTCTAGGTGACTTTGGCTTCGAGCAGTAGAGACAGAATGTATAATTTTCGAGGTCACCTTGCCCTACAGTGGGGTAGCTTCCCCATAAAATATTTGGTGGTGTTCCAGCACACCTAAATGCTGCTAGGCTAAAAAAGGAAACTGTAGCTATGGACAATATTGTTGTAATGATTGAGTGAAAAATTCCCCATAAAAGACTGACAGAGAAGACTATAGGGTACACTGCCCACACCCCTCCAACTGCAAAAAAAATAAAAATTAAATGTATGAGAAAAAAATATAGAATGATGCAGTTTTTCATTTTTGGAATGGATGTCAAAAAAATAAATCTAATGAAGAACCATGATAGCAAGAACACTGAATCACAAACTGACATTATCAACATTTTATTCATAACAAAGATATGACCTGATGAGCATCAATTACAACAGGAACTATAAACATTTGATTCATGCCATCTTTTCATAGCCAATCCACACTTTATTTGTGTAAAATCCACAAAGTAATGACCATGCTCGTGTTTTGAATCACACAATAAAGTCACAAAAGTTGAAATTCCTCAATTCTATGAGCCGCAAGAAAAGAGACTTGACAAATATCAAAATGCTAACACTACCAATCTAAGTGAATGATTATGATGTCCAAATTTAACTGACAGAAAGTATAATGTTATAAGGTTAACAGCAGAAAGTAATGACCATGCTCATGTTTCTAAAGGGTTCTTATGGGGTTGCAGAACACCTAAAGAGGATGGCATTAAGTAGCACTGGAGCTATGGAGATAAGCTTCGAAACCACAGGGCTTTGTCTAAGTAAAAGTAAGATGGATATTATGAAACCTAAGTCAAGTTGGAAGCATACTAATTCTAGCTAAGAGGTGAAAACTGAAGACCATACTGTACCACGAGTCTCATTGTTTAAGTACTGTCACTCCATCATATAAAATTATGAGGAAATAGAGGGAGAGGCAAGCCATAGGATTCACGGGTTGATGAAAAGAAAGAATACTTTGAGCACCCAGGTTCAAAGGCAAACTTTATCACAGAACTATAGAGAGCAAATAAGAAACCCTAGTGAGAAGGATAACCAAATAATGAGATTGCGAGGTAGAGGTATAAGGGTAGCAGGGAAAATATAAGTCAAACTGTTTAAAGGGATTTAAACTTAAATGAGTTGTCATTACTCATTAGATATAATTTATCATAGGACATTATGGCTGTGTTTGAAGCATGTAGCTTAACCTCGCCTAGTGGGAGGGATTATGTTGTTGTTGTCGTTGTCGTCGTCGTTGTTGTTGTTGTCATAGGACATTGGAAAGATGAAGAAAAAGACAAAAGTAACATGATGACAGAATGTCAAAGCTTTATTAGACTTTTTATACTATTGCATCGTATATGGGATAAAGTGATCATCATGGCTTCTTTCAAGTGCTGGTCCAATTTTTATTTTTAAGGGATTTATTTAGTAGCAATGTTGAAAGACTGATTGCATTTGTTTAGCCAATGCACCTTTCTAACTTGATCTTGCATTTGTGAATTATGTTAGTTGTGTTTTATTTTCAGTTTGTATAGCTTTTACTCAAAACCTTCTGATCCTAACATATATTTGTAAGGGAACTCGCCTAAACTGCTATGACCAAAGCATTACATATTAACAACTGAAGTATTCCACTCCATCAACTCCCAATTTGAATTTTGTATAAATTCATCCTCAAATGGAAATGGGGTAAACAAGAAAATTAGACCGAGTCCCAGAGGAAAATCAAATCAAATTCTGGTCAACAAGGGTGACAACAAATAAAAGTAGGAATAGAAGAAACGACAGACTTACATATTACAAACAACATAAATATGATGACAGAAGAAAGAAAGCATCGATCACGCAGTACTCTCCACCCGAAGCACTTTTGGTCACGTTTCTTTTTGTTTTGATTTGTAATGGCTCCACACCAACCACATTTGAATATGGATGCACCGGATGGAAGCATAACGCGCAGTCCACAACCCCAGCAGGTCGTCTCATAATTATCAGTACTCTCAGTTCCATATTGCTCCTATATGTGATTACAAGAGCAACCAAGGAAGCTACATAATTTTCAAACTGTGGAAAAAGAAAAAAAAGGCAAGCAATAACAGCCATGAAGTAATGACTGAGGCTGAGAGAGAAAAAATTGCAAGCAGAAGAATTATAGAAGGAAAAACTAGCATATACATTATTCTTTTCCCGAAGTTTAATAAACAACTGCAGAAAAGTGTCACAAATTCCTATAGTTTCAGATATTTACTTCACATTTATATCTAAATACAGTGTACTCTTCATTTAGGGGACTGATTATAAGTGTGAAATAGTATTTTAAATCAAAGGCTTAAATTTGTCTCTCAACTTCTCATCCATATAGTTTTAGGAAACTTCTATGAAGCAATGTGAAAGTTATATGGGAAAGTGATTGGTGTTCGGGTGGAAAGTTATCATGTAAAGTGCCATTGTCTTTTCGGCTATGAAATACGAACACAGACACTACCGGACACAACACTAACACCGGCACGTCGACACTAATAATAATTTGAAAATGGAAATGTTGAATGTAACCACATGTGGCAGTGTTTTGTCAGAAACCTGACACACCTTCAATCTGAAGTGTCATTCCTACATAACTTCTTGGTATGAAAGGTATATAGTATTAATATTTTTATCACATTGACTTCATTTATTTTAAAATTATGAAAAACTAACAAGCACTTGCATGTAAATTCCAACTTTTCTTAGAGTAATCGTTTTTTCCTAAAGCTCTTTCTTACGATGATGCCAAAGAAAAGCTACAGCTGTACACAGTGAGATATTTCTAAGACTCTTAACAATACTAGAGTCACTAATACAATAGACTAAGCTTAATATAAACCGACTAAGTCTAATACTAATGGGAAAACTTCCAAATTCACCCATAAATTGTAGAGCCTTACCAATGCAACAATTCACCCAGATTCACGGCACTACTCAACTCCCTCTCTCACGTTAATTTATAACCACTGTTCTATTGGTTTTTTCTATTCTCAATTCATCAGTTCTACAAGCTTTCATTTTTATCTACTCTGTTCTACCCAATTCTACTCTGAACCCTTTCTTTGCTCTGTCCAATCTCCACTGCTCTGTGATATGCTACTGTTTTAAAGTTGTTTTGAGTTGTTTTATAAATAATATTGCTTCATATGCATATGTATGAATCATTATTCAATACATATGAATTTATAAATTTGATAGGATCTTACTATCCGTGTTACAATATCCCAATTCACGATCTAGTGACCCCTCCCCGATCTTACCTATGATCTCGGTCTGACTATCTTACAAACATATATACTTTAATTTTAATCAAAATTTCATGAAAAAACATAGTTCATAATTTATACACGTTAGCACAGTAAAAACAATAGATAGACCCGGCCCGATTGAACCTTAGCTCCCAATAATTTTTATTGAATGACAAATGTTAGTATGTTTGTTATGAATGAAGATTGAACTCCCTCAACCTACATATATGCAACCAAGTATTGAATTAACATGATGAAAC
>Ga0315914_1010380_pt1 | contig 11603 bp, 10 predicted proteins | sample MpolenodulesMG_FD_203920 | JGI IMG/M metagenome (GOLD analysis project Ga0315914, IMG submission 203920) | Medicago polymorpha root nodule microbial communities from Los Angeles, California, United States - elongated nodules | ecosystem: Host-associated > Plants > Roots > Nodule | place: USA... | reverse complement strand
GTACTCTCTTTTGCTTTCATGAATCGTGTATCACATTCATGGATGAATAGGAAAGACGTGAACTTATTGATTGGTCCTATTTATATATAAGTTACTTAATTAAGTGAAAAGTAATAATGATTAGACAAATTAAATCTCAGAATTGTGAATATTAATCATCATCTAATCTTACAATTTAACGAACACATCCTTGAAATTGTAACACGTTGTTTAAAAGGGTCCCTCCATTAACTTCTATCATAGAGACTATGGCCTACTTACATATGAATGAGGTAGTTTTGGATACTCTAGTTTCTTTTATTGAATAAGTAGAGGTAGATTTTTATCTTTAGTTCTCTCAACTACAAGTTCATTGGTCCAGGGAGATGTAACTAGAACAACAAGTTTGTTTCTGCATTAGTCCATTATTCGTAGAGTTATAGATAAATTTGTCTCTTTTCAGTATGTTGAGTTCAACTTAAACAGTTTTAGTCCGTTTTTATTTTCTTTGTTGTTTCTCCAATAGGTATCCATAGATACAAAGAGTATGATATCCATTCTCACCTCGTTGGTCTGGTCAAATGAGATAAACGATTCACCCAACTCACGTCAAAGGTGCCAACCCATACAACCTTATTTGCCTACCGATAGACATGTCGAATATCGACATTCCAACTGATAAACCATTTTGAATTAACCTTCTTAGCCTTTCACACCTTTATTCTATGATCTTTTACAAACATAAGAAATGGACACTTGCAACAAACTTTCAATCTAAGTGACATTATCATGTTTATTTTGTTTGAAATTCACATGAAAACTTGATTATTAGTGACTTAGAAAGATTGTTATCGTCCCAGAATGTGCAAACCTAGCATTATCTAAGATTTGACTTTCTTCGGTTAAAACTCAGGATGATTCCCAAACATACTGCATATAAAGGACACTGAAAATGTGATGGCTCAATGCATTAGCGAGAGAGAGAAAAACGATACGACATTCATTTCACAACAAAAAAAAAACTGCGATTTTTCTATATCTACTTCCATCCGTAATTCACAAACCGGTTAAAATTCAGCCTTTTTTTTACTAATCCCCTCCCCCCTTCAGAAATTTGTTGTCCAATTGAGGTGACCCAATTGAGGTTGCTGATATGCACCAACTTGTGCTCCAGGAGCAGCTCCAGCCACTCCAACATTGTTTCCCATTGCTGGTCCTAAATGATGAGGACTAGGCATAGGAGCTTGTTGTGGAGGAGTGTGGTACATGCCGGGAAACTGCATGTGGGAAGATTGAGCTGCAGCTGCATTGAAATTAGCATGGCCAGCGTGTGAAGGCATGAAAGGAGCAGCATGCGGTGATTGTCCTGGCATGTTATAGTATTGAGGAGATTGCATTCCTGAAAGATCTCTTGGATTCTGTAACCATATTTCTGATGTCTCAGCCTGTGAAATGGAAGAAAAATAAAAATAGAACACCAAATAAATTATCTTAATAAAAATATAGGGGATGTTTGAATTGACTGGTTTGAACTTATTTACTGGAATAAGCACTTGTTGTTTGGGAGACCGTATGGAAACAGCTTATGACATATCAATTGATTAGTTTTCAGAACTTATTTTCCATAAAGTTTTCCGAACTTCTTGTTATTGAAATTGTGTATACATAAGCACTTATATTTGGCTTGGCTTGTTTGAGCTTATTTAGTGATATAAGCCCTTGTGAGACTCTCTTAGAGAGCTTACTGAAACAAGCCATAAAGCTATTTTCCGCCTATTTCCATGAGCTCCCCAAGATTGCTAACGAAAACAGCTTATAGCTTATATAAAAACAATTAGACTTTAGTTTCCTTTTGTTATAGAAATTGATAGCTTATACATAAGCATTAATATGATTAGTACTTATGTTATGAGCTGAAGTTATTCATCAAAACATGGCCTTAATCCAGAGATAGATATGTTAACGACGACATGAGGATCAATATTTACCATATAAAGATCATTAAAAAGGTGCTGGCATATATTTCTTAATGTTTCTAATTCTTGGCATTCAAACAAAAAAAAAAGTTATTTCTCAAAACATTACAAAAGCACCATACCTGAGGATTTGGGACATAGAGATTATCTTTGTACTTGACTCGAGATGAATCTTCTAAAGCTGACGCACCACCAACCACGCCTGGAGCTAACATGGCATACCCTGGATTTGCAAAGTTTTGAAACCCAGTAGGACTACCAGCAGGGACCGGCTTGAATTGCTGAACTCCGTATTTAAGGCCGTTAGCATTAAGATGGGAACCACCTCCAGGCATCAACAAGTAACTGTTTCCGTTTGTTGGATGAGGATAGGGAGCACTGTTTGAATATCCAGGCACAGCCATAGGTGGTACATAAACTGGGGACAGAAACTGACGATATGGCATGAGATTAGCATAATGTGAAAGATGAACTTGTGGATACATCTGTGCAACTTGATGTTGCTGTTGCTGTTGCTGCACCATCGAGATTGAAGATGTGGGAACATTGTTGGCAGCATGGTGGGAGTTCATAACCTGCATATACCAAAAATATGTTAAAATGAGGCAAGAATTAAAGAAATTAGTTAAGGATAAAAAGACCATAACACTGTGCCAGCTTGTGTTGCACGTCGACAAACAATAAGATCAAACAGTGCATTCTGCTAGGTGCTTTCTTGTTAATTATTAGCATACATCAAACATTGAACCGAAAAATCACTAGTTTTTGTTATGTTCTAACTGTAACTAATGCTACCTAAGATTCATCAATTGAACTCCCACTGCTCAACCTTAAATGCATATTTAACAAAGAAAAGAGTACGTTTGCATAATTGCATATATTCCATTACAATTTAGCAACTAAAGGACTTCAGATACCAGCAATTAAATCACTTCAAATACTTCATTATGTATGTATTAATTATTATACCTCCTGAGGTGGTGAAAGAACCTGCGCTCGTCCGGTTTCATCCATATTAGGTCTAAAATAAGGAATATCATAACCAGTGGGAGGGTCGTAAGCCTGTTTGGAAACATAAACGTGAGAATGAATAAACTACCAAATGCAAAACCGATACATGGCATATGTCATCAAGCAGAAGAGCACCAAATATTTCGATGCTAGAAATAAAAGTAATCACTCACAGAAAAGCCGGGCATGTTGTGAGAATCTTGTTGTTGTGATGCTGGAGCATAGGATGGACTTGTATCACGCACCAATCCAATATTGCCATAATTGTCCAGATTCTGAGAGCTTGAGGATTCTTTGTTATCAGGCAACTGTTGCTCAGAAGCAGCACCAGATGCCGGAGATTCGGACTCGGAACTTCTAACGTGGTCATCACGTAAATCCACCTGCTTGCTCCCAGAAACATCATCGGTGGACAACTCTGAAGCAGGTACTGTTAAGCTGGCATAAAAAATTAAACAAGATCACAACTAGGTTACAGAAAATGCATTTTGTTAACAAGATGTTTACTAGCAGTTATGAACATAACATATTATCTACACTAAATGAATGCCAACCTTGTGGCTGATTCCCCATTTAAATTTGCCGTAGCTTCTATTAATTGATACTGAGATTGATGCATCAAAGAACCAAGCTCTGTTGCAACTCCAATGGTACCAAAGGTCAGCCGACGGCGATCAGTTTCTGGAACACGAATATGTTGTGCTATGATCACATTTTGATTCTCGTATACACTCATTTGTGAAATTTGATCTTGAAGCTGTGCTGATTTTGATTCTAAATTTTTAGAATTTTCAGCTGGAGATGTAACAGTTTTTTTGGGTGTTCCAATTACTCCAGGACCGCTGCTGTTTGTCTTCTGGCTTGATTTAGGTTTCCACTCCTTATTATGCTGGGAAACTGCAACAGAACTCATCAAAATTCAAAGCCCACATGAAACAAAATGGTAAACAATAAAAATATTCTGCCGAAAATCAAGCCCTCGCTAAAGTGGATTACAAAATGGGTAGCTTTTCATATTATCAACAGCCTTTAACTGAGTTCAACATAGATTATATGAATACAGTTGGACTTCAATTTATCTTTTGTTATAGAAAATCGCTCATATATAAGCACTTAAGAGTATTGGTGTTGAATTAAGCCGTTCATCCAAATAGGGCATAAAGAACAAACGACACAGTTACACTATGCTATACTTTAACTAAAGATCTCGAAGATTGAACGTAAGATTAAAACAATAATTTTGTTGGTGTCAGTTTAAAGATGTACCTCTCTGATGTCCCACAAGTTGTTGATGTGCCCTATTATTATACTGATTGTTCAAGGATGGTCTGCTAACAGACATGCCAGAGAATGAGGGTTCAGTAACAACGCCTACAGCTGGTTGGCTAAGTGGTTCAGTTGTTTGGACGGTGTCAACCGATTGAAATGAATCTGCAGATGTACCATCTTTTCCAACAATAGAATTATTAGCATTAGAACTACTAGGAGGAAACAACTGTTTCGGTTTGTGATCAGAAGACTGTCTCCGAACACCAACAACCCCAACTTCACGTCTAATGGCTCCAACAACACCCGATGATCTGGAATCAGGAGAGGGCACATGAACTGGATCTGTCGAAGAGGAATATACTCCAACTACAGAACTGGTTGAAGCCACTGTTGAAGAATTTTGATGGATGTTGTCGGGCTTAATTGGTTGCACCCGTGCTGATGCATTCGAAAGCAAGCCTTGCTTGTCATCAGATGTAATTTTTTTGTTGCTAGCATTTGTGGCAGCATCTTTTGAATGTCTAGCATGTGAGTCAGAAGGACCATTTAGAGTCTGCTGATTTCTTGCCCCAGATGACCTTTGATTGGTCGAAGCTGCTGACGAGCTGGAACAGAGAAAACAGATGAATTATATGCAAAGTTTACTTATCCAATGACCTGAAAACAAATCAAAAGTGACCCGAGACATGCTGCTTTTAAATTATATAAGGTAACTTTAGAAGTCTTACTTTAATAGCCAAGTGCATTAGTTAAAAAAAAATGTAGCACCTTCATAGTCTTAATGACACCTAAAGTATTTGACTACATTTGATAGAAATATTATTATACAATTGAACGTATGCAATTATTATCCTATCATGAGAGGTTTATCACTTCACATCATTGGATTCATTTGTAACTGTCTACTCATAGCTTTCTATCTGAACCAGGTTTTACATAATTCTTTTTACAGCAATCTATTAAGCAATTTTCACCCAATAGAACAGCATTCACAACTCAGGTATACATATTATTCTGTCACCACTAGTCTAGCAGCAGAATCCAACAAAAATCTATCTATTAGGTCATAAAGTAAGGGTCCATATATGGACAACTACTGACACTAGATATGCACATTTGAAGATCAGAGCATACCCCTTTTCAGAAGTGTTTGCAGGTAATTTATCAGTGGTGGATGTTGAGTGCTGTTGTGAAGGAGGCTTCACTTCTTTATATATATGATTTACTCTGTTGTCTCTGACAACACGGAACTCTCTGCTGTAACCTGAACAATTGGCATGAATAAAGATCAGCATATATAATAATGCTAACAGAGGTACAATAAGAAAGAAGGAAAAAAAACATCTATTTTTTTGTTAGAAAACATGATCAAAGGAAGTGATACAAGTGTTCTGTTACTCAGTTACTTCAATAATAAGATTAGGTAGCTACTTAAAAGGATTAAATAAAAGGGGTTTGGTAGGAGCGTCCGAAGGAAAACATGTCCAGTTATTGGCTTTAATAAGGGTGAAGGAAATCAGATTAGGAGCGTTTACATCGTACAATTGATTCTTTGTGAGTGAAAAGTGTGAATCTAATAATAGACTTATCTTTTGACTCTTTCTAAATTTCTCGCTTAAATTTCTCTAGGTTCCTAACAAGTAACCTGAAAAATCGTAACTAGTGAGAAAATGTAATCTCACTAAAAACTTCTGATCAACTATGGGATACACTTATGATCAAATACATAAATTTCTCCATTTTCTGTAGAATTTTTTTTCTTGCTATTCTTTCTATTTAGTAAAAACTCTACTCTCCATTTTCTGTTCAACTTTTATTATTTTGATTCTTCTTTCATTTCAATTTCTCTAGGTTCCTAACAAATACATAGACTGATGAAGATATGCTATAGAAAACCACAGATTAACCATCTGAAGTAAATAGATAACTAAAATATCATCAATAAATTAGCTAACAAATCAAATAGTTTGTCTCTCTAAATGCAGCACAAATACCAGTGTCCGAAAGAAAAGCAAATCACAACTACAAAGGAAACCCAAAGTTCAACATAGTTTAGTGTCTTCACCTAGGCTGCTTTAACTATTAGTTTAAATTCCATTGAAATGATGATCATCAATATTAAAAAATTTATCAGAAATTAAAACATGTCCAAAAGATGTAACATTTGCATTGACATTTTACATGTAGAAAATGGATGCTTATGCAGACAGTTATGCAAACTAGGACGTCATATTTTAAACCCATAGATAGATGCAAGATAAGAATATTACTGGGTGGATTTCGAGAATAGTTTGTTCTTCGAACTCTATGTTCAGCAGGGGTGTGGAAATGCATTCCTTGACCACCATTTTCAGGATTCCTTCTCGGTTCACCCGAACCCTTCTCAGGATGCCTTCTCGGTTCACCCGAACCCTTCTCAGGATGCCTTCTCGGTTCACTTGAACCCTTGTTCTCAACATTATGTTCAGAAGGGTTGTGGGATTGCGGTCCTTGACCACCATTCTCAGTATGCCTTTTTGGTTCACCTGAACCCCTGTTTCCAACATTATATTCAGAACGGTTGTGAGATTGCGCTCTTTGACCACCATTGTCAGAATGCCTCCTTGCTTCACCCGAGCCCCTATTCCCAGCATTATGTTCAGAAGGTTTGTGGGATTGCGGTCCTTGACCACCATTCTCAGAATGCCTCCTTGGTTCACCCGAACCCCTGTTCCCAGCATTATGTTCAGAAGGGTTATGGGATTGCGCTCTTTGACCACCATTGTCAGAATGCCTCCTTGGTTCACCCGAACCCCTGTTCCCTACATTCTGATTCACATGATTCTGATTCTGCAACAAGAGATATTTGTTATTAGATTACAGATAAGAAAACCACAGCTATTTAATTTGTTACCATAGAACCAATAAACATCGTTAAAATTACACAAGAGGCAATACCTCCTTCTTTCGATCTCTCCTTCTCTTCACCTCATGGAATGGATCTGAATAACAAAACACAATGTACATTAGGAGAACACAAATCCAAACGATCATTGCATAATTTTCTTTCAAATTAGATTTAGACACTGTAACTCAAAAACTAATTTGAACCACACAAGCAATCTGACATCATCAAACAGATGGTTTTCAAAACATAATGATCAAGAGACATAGCCGAAGGCGTACACCGCCTCCTAATCATTGCACTATTGCATAGCAACAGCAATGGACACTCAAACTCGATAAATAACTATTTAACCGATATTTAACCACATAATGAAAGTGGTTAAACATTTTCATTACAACGTACAATATCCATGACTAGTGGCAAAATGAAGCTAATCATCCCTCCCTCAAACCAATGGCAACAACAAACAAAGAACCAACACGATTCCAAAATAAAATAAAAAAACTGACTCAAAACCAAATTCAAACTATACAACAAACCTAACTGACATTCTTAAACCGATTATTCAAAACATAATGATCAAGATACATAGCCGGACATGTACACCTCTTCATAATCATTGCATAACACAGCAATGCGCACTCATAAACTTGGTCAATGACCATTAACCAAGTAATGAAAATGATTGCATTTAAAATATTTGCATTGCACCATACAATGTCGATGACTAAAGGAAAATTTAAGCTAATCATCTTTGAAGCACCAACACTGTACACAGACACTAACATTGATAAAAATTTTAGAAAATGACATAATTTAATGTAATCGTAACACTGACACGTGTTGGAGATCGGGTCACGCTACAGAGCTAAACATTCCTCCCTCAAATCATTGGTAACAACAAACAAAGAACCCCCATAAATCCAAATTCAAGAGATAGACACTTTATGACGTATGACACTATAATGAAGCAAATCGTTCAACCCTAAAATCATTGGCAAAAACAAACAACAAACCCCATTAATCCAAAATCAATAAATAAACCAACAAATTTAAAGATAACCTAAAAACCAACCCTTTATAACATATTACACTAAAATGAAGCTAATCATTCAACCCTAAAATCATTGGCAGCAACAAACAAAGAACCCTCATTAAACCAAAATCAAGAAATAAACCAACACAATTTCAAAATAACCAAAAAATCAAAACTTTATAACATTTCACTAAAATGAAGCTAATCATTCAACCCTAAAATCATTGGCAACAACAAACAAACAACCCCATTAATCCAAAATCAATAAATACCAACAAAATAATCAAAAACCCACAATTTATAACACCAAAAAAAAATCAAGAAAAAAAAAACATTATAACCCCACAAAAATCCAACCTTGGTTAAGCAATTTCTGAGTAGTTTCATTAGGATCCATGTTAGTTTCCTTGAGAGCAACATAGATATCAGCCTCAGAATGATTGCCAACAATTTCCTTAATGGATTGAATAGTTTTACGGACTTTAGCAGACAACAAGTGGGTTCCAGTGCCACCACCACCTTCCGTTCTTGAAGCAGGGACCATTTCAGCGAAAACTAAAGGGTACCCAGATGAGAAATCACGAAGGAGAATGAGAAAAAACAAAACTTGATGATGAATCAGTGAAAAAGATTTAAAGGGTGGTTGAGATTTTGGGATTAGGGTTCTTAGAAAAGAAAATGAAAATGATAGCGGCTTTGAGAAGAACAAGCGAAGCGACAGACAGAGTGAGGGTTTTGAAAACCTTTGACAAATCACGTTTTATGTGTTTTGAGGGAAAATAATTATGTCATTAATGTTTTTTGATTGGTGAGTGGAAATTTGATGGACTGATTAAACTACTATAATACCCTTTTGTTAATCCATTAAAATTTAAGATTATACTAATTACTCACTCCACCTCTAAATTATGGTAGTTTAAGGTTTATGCACGATTATTAAGAAAATGATTAATTGTGTTAATTTTAATGGTAAAATTAATATCATTTACTACAATACTCTTATTAATTGTAGTTAGTGGAGTAGTTAAGTTGAATGAAATTTATTAAATAAGAGTATAATAATGAAAAAAATAATAATAATTACTGCATTGGTATTGTAAAGTGACAATTATTTTGAGAAAAAAAATGTTAAAGACATAATTATTGTGAGACGGATGGAGTATAATAATAATAAAGTGTCAAATTAGTCAAAAGAATTATAATAATAATAACAACAATAAACTTTTTTTTATTTTCTCGTGAACTTAGCTAAGTTTGTAGGAACAATGCATAATATATGTAAGTTACGGGTTCAAACTCCAATCACCACAAAAAAAATATATAAACTTTCGTTGTCGATGTGAGAACATGTTATATGCCCATCAAGGTCTCTGCTCAAGACAACTCACCTAAAAAAAATTATGAAAAAAACTATAAATTGAGTCAAGTAATAAAGAATTTGAGACATCTTTAAATAAATTGTTAAAGTTTGACCTCTTATTCTTGTTTATCAAAAAACTTAAAATTAAGTTGAAAGTTTAGAATCCACGAACCAACTAAATAATCATTGTTGAAGGGTGAAAATTTTGTACCAAAAAGATTGTCATAAAATCATATATAATTAAAATGAGAATCATTAGTTGGATTTAAAAGTGATATGAATCCAATCCAAGGCGTGGTTATAATTAATGGTGGTACAGTTACAAAAGTTGAAATTGGATAATTGGATCGAGTTTTTTTTTTTAATAGAGAATTGGATGGAGTTTTTTTTTTTTTTTTGAAGAAAGAAAAAATTGGATGACCTTTTGAATGCTTCAGATATGGGATCTCGGTCCTCGTGAGCTTAGTTCAAAATGTATAATATATGTAAGATTTGAGGTTCAAATCTGCCACCACCAAAAAAAAATATGGAATCTTAAAAATTAATTCACAACATATAAGTATTTTTTTTATTTCAAAAGAGGGATTAATTCAAAAATTAAATATTCACTTTTTTTTGAGTCATGATTCTATGGATACATAATAACTTATAAATTTTGGTCAAAGAAATTAAATATTTACATTATGTATAGATACATTGTTTTGACAAATACATAAGTACTTGTAAATTTTGGTCAAAAAACTAACTTATAGATAGGTACTAAGATATTTTTTCAATTTTTATTAACATATTCATATTTTTATTTACAAATTAAATTGAATATTAACTTGTAAATTAAATAAAATTGATTATTTTTATCAATAAATTAAATTAAATTAAATATTTTCCTAACTAAAATATTTTCTACAAATTTTATTAAAAATCAACTCATAAATCTATCGCTATCTGATGTTTGAAAAAAAATGATAAAATAATTATTTTTGAAATGAATCGTATATTGTCCCTCTAATTAAAATTCGTATTCACAATTTGAGTTGCATTAGAAACCAACATAATAGGGTTATAAAACTATTTACTCATTCATCCCTATAAAATATATTTTAAAATAAAAAATTGAAATCTAATAAAATATAAATAAAAAATAGATAGATATTGAATTAAAAGAAAAGGCTATTAATAATTAATTTAAAAGTAAATTATTATAAAAAAATGAATTTTAATTTATTTTTTAATATATTCAATATAATATTATTGCATTAGTAATTTTCTCATTTATATGTAATATATATCTTGCCTTATAAAAAATGTAATATATATCTTAGCTTTATTTGGCCTATCTAACTTATATAATAAATTATTTAGTTACTTATGACTTTTAAAAAAAATTCAATTATTTATTTTGTAGTGTCAATGAATTATTCAAAATTATTTAATTATATTCCTTCAAAAAAATATTTAATTATTTATTTAATTTTAAATAATATTACAGAATAATTTTTAAAAATGTAATTATTTATAAGGATAATATTCACATTTAAATATATGATAGATATCATATCATGTCTGTGTACCAAAAGCATGGTATAATAAGATAATTTTATCATGTTTATTATCGTGTGCACATCAAACATATTGTAGAATAATTGTTTATCGTTTCTATACCGTGTTTTATTATTATTTTGCTCTAATTCATATTATGTCTCTATCAATCTTGAGAACAAAATAGAACACAAGAGTTTTATCGAGAAAGAGATATATATAAATAGGATACTTGTGTGTCTCGTCGTGCATTAAGATATTCTCTGGAGATATACATATAACAATATTTTGAAAATGAATATTTTTTATTTCACGTGTCTATCTTTTTATAAATGGAAGAGTCCTTCAAAAAAATTATACCGTTACATTGACCGAAATGTATTATTTGAGACTTAAAAGGTTAGGCAAAATAACATTTTTAGTCCCTTAGCTTAATTTCAGGTAACAGTTTGGTCCTTTATCTTTTTCTCATTTCAATTTGGTCCTTTTTGTCCATTTTCATATACATTTTCAAGCTTCAAATCTTATATTCTTATGCAAACATAG
>Ga0315914_1010377_pt1 | contig 11608 bp, 3 predicted proteins | sample MpolenodulesMG_FD_203920 | JGI IMG/M metagenome (GOLD analysis project Ga0315914, IMG submission 203920) | Medicago polymorpha root nodule microbial communities from Los Angeles, California, United States - elongated nodules | ecosystem: Host-associated > Plants > Roots > Nodule | place: USA... | reverse complement strand
TTTCATCATTAACATTGAAAAAATCAAAAGAAAATTCATTGAGACATTTTAACAAACACCTAGAGTCCATATTTCAATCAACTTCAAATCAAACAATTTCAAAACCCTAAAACTACCACATTTCACTATAAACAACATCTAATATACTATTCCTAACTTAATTTATCACTAACAATCATAAAATCTAACATGCAAACAAAATTTATATAAACTTAAAAATGTTAAATTTCTTATAAAATTCGAAAATTTCAACCAAAAAAATGCAATGAAATAGGATAATCATCACTTACTTGATATTGTGGGAGAAATTGGCTTTGAATGGCGCAAGAATGGTGAAAATCGCACTTGGAGGGGAAAAATTCGTGTTTGGAGAAGTTGAAAAAATGAGGCACTGTGTCTCTGTTTTGCTGATAAATGACTTAAGTCATGCATACATTATAACGTGCGTTAGTTAAGTCACGCTACGTGACTTAACTAGCGCAGGGGTATTATGGTATTTTTAGTTGGGTGGGAGTGAATTGTGGTGGGGGCAGAGCAGAAATCAAGAAATTATTGACCAATTCAACCCCACGAAGCAAAACTATACGACCATTGACCCACCTACTCATTTGTCTATCCCGTACAACATGATTTTAATACTGAAGTGGTTGATAAGTGATTTTGTTCCGTCACACAAACACAATGAAGGTCTTATTTGCAAATCAATGTGGGTCACCAACAGAATCGAAAAGGGAAACGGGAAGGAATAGAGTTGCCTACATATGAACAAATGGAGCTAGTTGAATTAATTATTATAAACAAACAGGGACATTGTTGAATTAATTGTAAACAATTGATCTCATCGCTAACATAAATAATTTGCAGATTGAGAAGCTCGCGATCCCAGCACAGCAAAGGAACGAATCACAAGCGGAAAATGACGGATTGATACCCACTCACATAGGGAGGGACCATTCTTTGCCTTACGGCTACTAATTCACACGCATTTATGCTTCTCTCATTCCTTTTCCATTTTTCACACACACACACACACACACACACACACACACATATATATATATATAAATCCTAATCACCACCTCTATATGACGTCAAAGTTAACATTTAAGACCGCAAACTAAAGGAAATGATTAATAAGGAACTATAGATAAACTACAAATAAGATAAAGAAACAAATATGTAATTTGGATTATTTTTTTTGAAGTAGGAAAAAAATTATTATAACATGTATTATTTTTGTTTCCTTTCATAATTCATAGTGTTTATACAAATGTTGTAAAACTACATTAATAGTATATCACAATTTTACTACTAATCTGTTTCACAATATTTATTACTTTTGGAGAACAATTTTGTTTAACATTACTTGTCACTTTCAAGCTTCACTGCAATATTAATTATTGACTCGTCAATAATATCCTTACTTATTTATTGTAGAAAGAGAAATAATAAATGGTTAAAAATATTATAGAAAAAAATACACATAATTTCATAAAAAATAACAAAATTTATTTGAGTTTTGATATGTGGAAATTCATAAAAAAAACGACAAGTATTATCAAACAAATAAATTATATAAGGTAAATGTTAACTTGTGCCCTTAAAGCACAAATTTAGAAGCTAAATGTAGAAATAATATATTGGAATGCGTGCATTAAATTTAATCTTTAATGTTTTAATGAATTGAATGCACAAAGTTTAAGGGAATATTTCTTTTTTTGGATTTCTTAACATGTGCCCTAAGGGTACAAGTTAACACTACCCATTATATAATAGTAAGGTCATATTAACTTATGCCTTTAAGACACATGTTAAACAACAACAAAAAAAAAGCAATTTTATATTGAAAAACACAATATGTCAATTTTTAAAAAGTTGAATACACGACTTTTGATACACATATTTCTATAATAAGTTCCTTAATATTACCCTTAAAGTCACGAGTTAGCATTTGTTTTTTTTTTTCTTTTCTATGTCTTTCCATCCCTTTACCTCCAAACTTGCAAAATGGCTTAGGCTCCTCCCGCATTGCATATGCTTTGAGTTTGAGACTTTAGTCTAGTTTAGGAATTTGGGGAAAAGCGAGAAAGAAGTGGAGTGAAAGACCATTCATATTTTGACCATAATTGTTGGCTTTGCAATCCACCAAATATTCGTTTTACAATCTATCTAAGGACCACTCCACGGTACTTTCTTTTTGACAATTTATTTCATTTACTACGAAACAAAGCAATACTATAAAATACAGCAATTGAAGCAGGAGAAACGTAAGACAATAGGAGGCAAAGATACTGTGGCAGATTTGATCAGAAGGTTAAAACAATGATGCGTGCGTGCTTCTTCTTCTTTCTTTTGTACGAACACCAACCTTCGTTCTGTCAATTGTCGGCATCATACATCAACCATGGCCCCATTATGTGGGTCACGTGATCTAGCAGTAGTGTACTAGTATCAGTATGCTAGTATATGAATAGGATTAGGGCTCAGTGTTTTTGCTTGTTACGTACCATTTACTAGTTACTACTACAATAGCCACTAGTTTGGTACCACTCTAACCCTTGGTCAATAAAGCTACTAAAATATGACATTTTTTCCCTTCGGATTTGTGTGTTATCTTTGAGTTAAGGCCAAGTCAATTTACTGCGTATCTTTCTAATTTTATTGAATGTTTTCGGATGGAATTTGGATTTTCTCTTTTTCCTTTATCCATACTTCATCAAGCTGTATCTATCACTTTTTAAATTTTAGAGAAATGATAAAGAGAAAAAAAATTTAAAAAAGAAAAAGATCTTAAGAGAGAAGATCAAGATATAGATACAAATTGGAGAAAAAAAAGAATAAGAGGAAGAAGATGATCCAAATACCCTAAATGGATTACAATATGACATTTTTTTTAAGGATACAATATGGCATTTTAGAATCCGGAAATAAGTGCTATTTTCTTACTTGCTAGTAGCTACCAGTAAACAATTATTTATTTATTTTTGACAAAGCAAAGAATGTCTCTTGTATAGGATTGAAATTGTGATATACTATTTGTTAACAAGTGCCCTTAGACCTAACGGCAATTGTTAAGAATACCAAAATTAGTAACTTTGCATTGTATTAACAAATTTTTAACTTTTGAAAAGTCAAATTTTTCATTTTTCATCATATCTCAGTACAATATTTTTATTCTTATGCTCTTAACCAATTTCTTAAGAACACTTTTTAGCATTTTCTTTTTTTTTCATCGGCGGTTTATTTTGTAAGATTAGAGAAGACTGTCCATAGTGTAAACAATCCTAGCTGTATACACGTGAGATCCTATCCAAAAATAGCATTTTCCATTGTAGTTTCTAAAACTAGAAATTGCCTTTATACATCATTCACCTGTTTTTTTCCTTGAGTAATTCACCTATATTTTTTAAATGTTTTTTTCAACTTAATTTATTCTTTTTGGTCAGGTAACCTAGGAACTAAAATTCACTTTATAAGATGAATAAGTGGGGTGTCCGGGGTTCGAACCCCGGCCCCTGCATATAACAATGTATTGTTCTACCAACTGAGTTATGCTCACGGAACTCAACTTAATTTATTCTATAATTTACTAAATAGGAAATAAAATTTTACCTTTTTTCCCCCTTCTATTTCACTTCGAAGTTCGAACCAACAACTTTTCCCTTAAAGCCACCTCACTATTCTTTTCTTCATTACCCTTCTTTGGGAGGGAGATTTTAGAAGGCTAAATCTATATTCTATTGTATATTTGATATTTTCACAAAATTTTTAAAATATTTGTATATTTTATTTCATATTTAATTTATTGTAAAAATGTTTTATACTATTCTCCATTTATTTTTAAAAGAAAAGAATGTTCTCCCCTCTCCTTCAAAACTCAATCGACAAACAAATTAGTAAATCATCAATTTAATCCCTGTCTTTGTAAGCCACTCTCAAATTAGTCTCTGACTCTATTAATATTTCAAAACAGTCATTGTCTTTGTCAAAAGTTTCTCAATTAGATCCTTATCTTTATGTTTTTGTCACACGACGAGAGACTCAATTGAAAAACTTTTGAGAAAGATATAGACTATTTTGAAATATTGTCAAAAGTTTCTCAATTAGATCTATTTTTCTTTGTTTTTATCACATGACGAGAGATGTAATTGAAAAACTTTGACAAAGATAGAGATTAAATTAAAATATTAATAGAGTCAGAGACTAATTTGAGAGTGACTTATAAATAAAAAAACTAATTTAATGATTTAGTCAAAAACACAAGAAAGGAGAGTAGTAAAGGAAAATCAAGCAAAGCCATACTCAGAATCAAAACTACACGAGATTTGAATTTTAACAGTCTTTTAATTACATTTACATTAACCACACTAGAATATTATCTTCTCCTTGTATACAAATAAAAATAAAAATTATCTTCTCCTTTGATGCATATAAATAACTTCAGATAATTCTCGTAGAGATAGTTTAACTTTGAATTTCTCACTTCCCTACATTTATGGTTCGAGTTTTCCCGCTAAATGATCATGTACTATCTATGTTGGAAAAAAAAATTGTGTAGACTTTTCAATGAGTAAATGATCATTTCTTAGGTTAAAGACGCCAATTTTATATCGAAATTAACTCCCTAATTTTAAAAGTTATATATTTATCATGAAAGCTTCTAAAAAAATACAATATTTGTCTTGAAACAGCAAGAAACTGTTCAAAACGATACACAAGTCTATCTTATATAACGACGTTTTTTAATTTAATTGACTAAATTTCCATTTTATAAATATGATTGAGTTACACAGCAATTATAATTTGGAAGAACAAAATGGTGCTTGACTCACAACTAGAATGCTGGCCTACTTATTTGAGCATTTAACTGGGTCTGTGATACAATACAAATTATACAACCACGTAGTATGATCTTCTTACACGGTCTCATATGGCCGAACATGTTTTGATTTTTTGTCACCTAGTTGTGGCATGTCCGACATGTGTAATACCAAAACATTACCGTGCTCTTATCTCATCACAGATCACACTGGTTTTCTGCAGAATAATGTTTTACCGTAAATGTTCTACTTCAAAGAAAAATCACACATTCTCTATTTTCACAATTAAGTCATAATTTATCTATTAGCACAAGAACGTCCTTATTGACCGTGGAAGCTCTCAGTTGGCAATGCAGTGTGAAAGCAATAAACTAGTCTTAAGACGCAAAGCAAGAGGGAGTTTTTAAGTTGTAGGGACGATTCTTTCATAGACAGGACACTAATATGAAATGCATTGTACATGCCAGAGTCAGTGAAGTCGGTGATGAGTGGGGACTGAGGTCCCACACCCTGATGAACCTCGGAATCAACACAATCAGGCGTAATGTAACATAACAACTTGATTTTGGCGGGAGCATCAAACACAACAAAAAAAAGTTGTACAAAAGCGAATTCAAACTCAAACGTCAAACGAATTGCTAGATTATTTTAGGTAGATTGAGCATGTGCTTAGAACAACGGCGCATTTTGCCGGTACAAAACCACAACAGCGTTGAAGCTTTACTCTTGTAGCTTCTCTATTTTCACAGTGAAAATGCTCGGGACACGAAAAACAATTTGCAAATGCAGCATGCTAACCCGTCGCATGCTACAAACTCTAAAGAGGGTCGGCCCATTAATTTTGATTTGCAGGCGAGGCTTAAAAGCAAATTTTAATATATGAGATATTTTTAGTTTACATATGATGGCTTTTTTGTTTATAAAATCTAATGAAATATTGTTTTCTACTGGGAGGCCTAAAGCAAGGGTTTTAGTAACCTTACCCTTGGGCCAGCCTAATTCTCAAGCCATGACTTTAAACGTCACCATGAAAAACTACATACATGTCATGAGGTCGAGATCCCCTCCATTTCAACATGTTATCGTTTCATTTACCTGGTTTAATTTCAAAAACTGCTGGTGTTTTTTTGGCAAAAGCAATTAGAATATTCATTCATCTAATAAAAGGCATAAGCTGTAACCAAACAAGAGTTTTACAAATTCAAAGAGTCCACCTAAAACAACCTGGTAGCAATACAAAAAAATAAAAATAAATAAACACTTGATGTACTAGGATTTGAAGAACGAAGCCACCAAAACTTCGTAAACGGCACATCAAGAGTTCTAACGCCTAACTGCCTTGAGAAAATAATCACTATTGTTTATCCTTATAACAAGTTATACTTTTTACTGGCAATCAGCATTCTGCCTGTGGAGCCTTGCGTTCAAGTACTAAACATTTGCATCCATGGAAATACACATCATTGATAAAAGGAATTTAAGGACAACCCGGTATTCTTATCGTGGAATCAATATATTTTTCCTGTTTTGGACCAAAATCTTGATCAAGTGAACTCCAGGACACCAAAGAAGCTTTGGATGCATTGAAATCATACTCCAAAAAAAGCTCTCAAGATTTCACATTTTGAAGGTTTGCAGTAGATAGCTTCGTAATCATTCTATCATGATTAAGCATGGCGCTAACACTTTCAACCACCAGAATGATCTGCCCACACGAGAAGAAACTTCAGTTTACAGAATGACAATGTACTGAATCATTTAAATTAAACAACTTGTCAGCTCCAAACCAAATGATTCAAATTCTTAAGATAAGCAATTTACAAAAGCAATGAAATTTTCCACTAGAGAGATTAATTGAGATGCTTGATTTCTAACTCGTGTCAACTAGGAGCTTGTTAATTAATTGAATAAAATAAGGTTCACGAGGTCCCATGGCATAGCTAAGTCAGCAATAAACTGATGACGTTACAGGGAGGGTTTGATTCCTACGAATATTTTCCAACCCTTTTCCTCGCACCTCCCTTCCCCCACTCATGGTCCCACTAGAGGTGCCTCCCTCAATCGTGCCCAGATAGGAGGAACCTCAGTATTCGCCCAAACCAAAAGGTTCATGAACTTACTTTACTTCAGCTCTCAATATAGCAAATATACAAGGTAAGGTAAATAATTTCATCTAGGTTCACACTTGCTTAGTATTATCTTAAAACTTGTATGATTCAGTTTATAAGCTACTCTTATCCGGATAAAATAAGTAAAGTGTGAGGTAGATTTAGTGACCAGGACCTTCAATTTGAAAAGAGCAGGGGAGAAAAAAGAGACATCAACAATATTAACACAAGAGGATCTAATATCAATGAGAAGAGATAATGCACCTGCAAGCAAGCATAACCAATTGCAGTAGCAAAGTAAAAGTTTGCATTCCCAGTACCCTGCCAATTTCATTAAAGTTCAGGAAACGAGGATAGCAAAATAATTAATCTATTTGAAAATTTAGAACAGCCCAAAACTCCATACCCTCCATATCCATAGGTTGTGCATCACAGGGCTAAGAAGTGAAACTCCAACATAACCAGAAAACAGGAAGAATGAAAACTGCATATCTGAAAATCGAGAAAGTTGATTATTCAATAAGTGATTAATTATCCTCAACATAAAAGAACAGTGAGAAAGCGAATTTACCTTTGAGTTCATAAGCAAATAACCCCAGTAAACCCAAGTACAGAGCAGAATCACCGACCTAGTTAAAACGGAATACAAATATAACATGGATCAATAAGATTGCATCAGGATGCAAATTCACAATATGCCTGGATACTAATAAGTTATAGACAGATAGCGTATAGTTGACAAATTTCAGCAATATTCAATCTTCTTTCCAAATTGTAGATCCACATTTTCAACTAAGTTCTAATTCTGTATGAGCATGTGCAAAGTGTGTAGATGTCTTTATTTGTGCACTTTTTGGAACAAATAATCTTTACAATATCAAGGTTTGAATATTTAAAATGATAATAGCATCTTTCATTCTAAATTAGAAGAAATAAATTTAAAATGATAACACCCATTGAAATCTTCATGCATAAATTTGAAGAGCTAATTCCAAATCAAGGTAAGAGTAGAAATTACAGGAGAAATAAACTTACAGAAGGATAAGACTTCAACATGGAGGAAAGCACAATGTATACAAAAGCTAGAAAGCATGGCCGGTGATTAAGACGTAAGGCTAATGGCACTATCATCAATAGAATATTCCCATGGAATACTATAAGGAAGAAACTTCTGAAGAAGTCAAAAACTTCTGCGAAGAAGTACCTGTATGCAAAAATCATGAGACATAAATAAGTGTAAAAGTTTTTAGGATTAATTAACCTGTATGCAAAAATCATGAGACATAAATAAGTGTAAAAGTTTTTAGGATTAATTAAAACAGTCCAGTCTAAGCAGTACTAGTTCCTGCAGAACATACCAAAAAACTCCAATGTTCGGAGACAGATCTTGTATCGTAAGAATGAAGCCATAGGTTCTGCATAAGCAAGCTGGATTTATTAACGAGATGTTGAAAAGCTAGCAATTCTCAAAAAGAAACAAAACAGAGAATTGACAGTCTTCATTGATAAAATTTAAATAGACAATAATAGGAAAAAAGAACATTTCAAAATAAAAATCAATGTTTTTCAACAGAGCATAAATACAAAAAGTCATCAAACAAAATTCAGCCAGAATCACAAGTTACTTCTTTAAAATTAACATTGAAAAACATGCATAAATACTTTGGGACTTGGGTGATAGAAGAAAAAGTCACACATAGTATAAACTATATAAATCATATACACGTGAGTAATATGGGAAATGAATGATTTGATTTCCAAAATTACATTTAATTTTTTACTTCACAGTAGTTTTCAACTTTCAAGCAATGCATGAACTAGCATTGCAGGTAATGTATTTACAAAAACTTCTAGGTGGCTCCATACATATGTACAGTAGTTACAATGTCAATAACTCAGTACTTACTTAATTAAAAAAAAATCAGTACTACTGCAATTACTTTGGAGTGACTTTAATGGTATACAATTTTCTTCACATGATATTCCATACACTCCTGCTTAGTTATTGAAAAAGCTCCACCAGAAGCAATGTAGTTTGCTGAAGGAAAGCCATTGGAATTGCTAGAAGGTTACAGATTCAAGTTGTGAAATTAGCCTCTAGCAAATGCAAGCTAAGGATGGATGCCTATAATAGACCCATTATGAGTTTGACCCTTTCATCAACCCCATCATGACAGGAACTTTATAGCATCTAGTTGCATCGTAAGCAACGATCTTAATGGTCTACAAAGCATTAAATTCTAGATAATAACAAGCCTTTATACTGACCAATAAGAAGTATACGGACACGTTACACAAACAAATATCCAGATACGTTTTGTCACTTGCAAAACAAGCCTTCATACTGACCAAAGGATGGATGCCTATAATAGACCCATTATGAATTTGACCCTTTCTTCAACCCCATCATCACAGGAACTTTATAGCATCTAGTTGCATTATAAGCAATGATCTTAAAGGTCTACAATGCATTAAATTCTAGCAGCTAATATAATAAAAGGCCCTCATACTGACCAATAAGAAGTACACGGACACATTACACAAACAAATATCCAAATACGTTTTGTCACTTGCAAAATTGTCATCAGAAAAGAATAATGGTCATAGGATTTAAATAAAACCTTTTGAACAACTCCTGTAGACCACCGTGCTGTTGGACATAGACGCCGCAGAGGGCTAAAACGTGGAATGACCACAGCAAAGCCAAGAATAAAAAAAGCACAACTGGCCTCCATGAGAATACATTCCCTTTCTCGTTTACCAATTCATCTTCTAAACAACTCCTATCGCCTGAGGTGGAATCGTCAACTTCAAGATTTGTCCTTTGCCAGAATAATTTCCTAGGAGGAGCATCAGGACCATAACCCAATAACAATACTACCTGTAACATAAGATAATAGATATATCTAAAGATAGAAAAAAAATGATAAACTGGGATTATGTTGCAAATGCTATTAAATGGGTTTGAGCAGCAACATACCGGGATAATAAGGATTGCTGGGTACAGGGACAAATGAGTAGCCATGACCCATCCAAAAGCAGCCAGCGGAGCTAGTCCTGTTGCACATCAGTACAGTTTTAACATTAAATGAAGTATTAGATGAAGATCGAAAGCCAGATAATACAACACAGACATTATGTTCTATTGATGCATTTCAATCATTTATGATTTACCCAACCCCAAAAAAATTAATTTCTTTACGAGTTAATGAGTTCTTACAAGCATTTTGAAAATCTGATCTGCTTGCTGACTATTAGCAATTAGCAACAATTTTACTCAAGTGGATATCAGTTTGATGAATACTAGTCAATTCAATAGTAATGATTACAAAATTAAATAGTGTCCGTGAAGCAGATGAATAAATTTGAGAAAATCAAGTTAATAAGATGGAACAGAGATGTAAGGTTTCGGTATGTCAGATAAACCAGTGGAGTTCTCCTACAACTTAGTCAACTAACTTAACGGAAAATGGGGTACTGGACATCAAATTCAAATCCGATAGAATGCTTTTGTATCAAATATACACAAGAAACAATGGACTGATAATAAAACAGCAAAAACAGTTTTGTTAATTGGATTTGCCTTGTGTACTTTGTCTCAGTACATTTCTCACGTACATGGGTTCAGAACGCATTAGTAGACTCTAGTCCTGTTTTATTGGTTTTATCTCAAAAAAACAATACATTTGTTTCTATCCAAAAGCAACCTAAGATCATAAATATTACCAGGTAATTAAAAATAATAGACACAAGAACTTCCCCAATGGAATTTTGTTTGTTAAACTCTAGTTGTACAAAAGAATTCCTTCAATTAAAAACGAGATTCCTACCATTAATTCCTGTAATCTCAATAGAACTTCCCCAGGGAACAAAAGATTAACTTCTATTTTCAAAACTCGCGTGAATTGTACAGTATTACTTTTTTTTCAATATAAGGGGGCACATAACACTTACTAGAAAACAAGCAATAAATACCAATACGACTTTTCAGAACTCACGTGCATTGTACAGTATTACTTTTTTTTTCAATATAAGGGGGCACATAACACTTACTAGAAAACAAGCAATAAATACCAATACGACTTCAAGAAGCAGGTCATTACTAGTCAGTCGAATAAATGAAATATCTTAAACTTCAGAAACTAAAAAGCATAGATTGTTAGCTGCTTACGCGCGCATGCTCCATAAAGGGTCAAGACAACCATCAAGTTCTCGATTGCAGAAGTGGACAAACCAACACATGCAACAATTGTAAAAGGATTCCACAGGTATACAAGAGCAGCGAAGTCCCCTGAAGGAAGGACATCTGAAAACAACGAAGATATTATCAATAAGGATGTTCACGAATTTGAATAGAGCTTGCAAAAGATCCATAGCCTGACAAGGAACTTTAAACATTAAATTATATGATTATAATCATAGCTTACTCAGTATCTGATTCTTAAAACCTATATAACGACCAATTTTTTTTTTTTTTATATATATATATATATATATATATTTAGGGTTTTGCTAGAAGACACCTTTTATGAAGGTGTCTTTTAGCAAGTTATCCTATAAGCATTTGCTAAAAGACACCAACTAATTTTTATGAAGGTGTCTTTTAGCAAGTTATAACTAAAAAGTTGATAATCACACCTTGAGGTGTGGATTGCTAAAAGACACCTTCAGGGTGTCTTC
>Ga0315914_1010375_pt1 | contig 11610 bp, 8 predicted proteins | sample MpolenodulesMG_FD_203920 | JGI IMG/M metagenome (GOLD analysis project Ga0315914, IMG submission 203920) | Medicago polymorpha root nodule microbial communities from Los Angeles, California, United States - elongated nodules | ecosystem: Host-associated > Plants > Roots > Nodule | place: USA... | reverse complement strand
TTAAACCAATTTTTCCTTAACCATTTTATTTTAACTTGCAAATCAAACCAATTGCCTCAGTGCACCCCCCATTTTACAAACATCCTTAATAATAATGACATTCTCGAGTAGAAGTTGAAACAGTCCCCGTGTATACGAATCTTATAAATTTTATTACTTCGATATGAGTTAGTACACTTGCTAATTTTGTATCGCTCTCTCTTTCTTCTTACCTAGAATGCTAATTAATTCTGATTTATTTTCTATATTTTTCTTTCTCATTTTTTTTTGCCCTCTTCTTTTGTTTATATCTTTATTTCACATTAATTTTTTCTGTTCACCTTTTTCTTTGTGTTGTTATTTTCGTTCTCTTATGCTAATTATGTTTGTTAATCACTTTATCAATTCTGTTGTATCCTCTTTCATTCTTATGTTGTACTTTGTTTTCATTTTTCTCCACCCTCTAATTCTCTTCCGATTCCAGTATATTCCTGAGGCTTTTTGTCTAGATTTTTGTGTGCATTTATTTATTTACTCGATCTACATGCTTTCGCCATGTGTTACAATGCCATTTGTCATGTTTACAACAATAATCCGATGTTGGCCATGTGTACATTTATTGTATTACATGTTTGAATGGTTCTCATCTGGTGGCCAATAGTTTTCTTATTAGAATTTGACAAAAAGTTTGTGTGACATGTTTAACAAAAACGCTTAAAATGGTTCGTGCTCTATGAAGAACCTAAATTTTGTGTGACAAACTTGATGTCACATCCAATTTTCTTAAACTTTAAGTTATATTATATATACTTTTTTTCATGACCATATTCTGACCTGTTTTATTATGTACTATCTTTCATAACTCTTTTCCATTGTCACAGCGATTTACTCGTCTTGGTGGCAAACTCCCAAAAGGTGTTTTGCTTGTTGGACATCTCAGCACTGGTAAAACAATGTTGGGAAGAGTTATTGCTGGAGAGGTTGGGGTTCCTTTGTTCTCATGCAGTGGAAGTGAATTTGAAGAGATGATCGATGGTGTTGGGGCACAAAGGGTGAGAGATCTTTATGCTGCAGCAAAAAAGCATTCGCCTTGTGTAATCTTTATTGATGAGATTGATGTTATTGGTAGAAAACGAAATCTAGATGACCAAATGTACATGAAGATGAAGTTGACTTTACAGCAAATACTTGTTGAGTTAGATAAATTCAAACAAAATGAAGGCATTATTGTAATTGCTGCTACTAACTCTCCTGAGTCACTAGATAAGGCTTTGTTTAGGCCTGGGCGATTTGATCACCATGTTGTTATTCGCAATCTAGATGTAAAAGGACGACAACCAGCTTTTGGAATCTCTCATGTCAAAGGTATAATTTTACTCTTCTGGAAGAATATTTTATCTTGTATGTTCGATGGCTTAACAGTTTTTTGAGGCACGTGTGCAGTGCTTGCACTATATTGGTGTAAGCAAAGTATTGTGTAGTACGATTTCTTTAAGCTATGATCAGGGGTCTGCTAGATAACCCATGATACTTTTTTAACTAAGTATACTTATATTCAAGTTTTGTAAGTTAATTGTGAATGTGCACAGCTACGGGATATAGTAAGGTTGTCGAATATAGAATTGTTAAAACTTAGAAGGAAACTTCTAGTGTATGTGTGTTTCTCACTTCAATAAAATTTAGGTTTTGAAGGCGGATGATGTTGATCTGATGACCATTGCTCGTTGTACAACTGGGTTTTCTAGTGCTCACCTTGAAAAGTTGGTTAATGTTGCTGCCTTGAGGGCTGCAAAGAATGGAGCCAAAGCCGTGAGCATGCATGATTTAGAGTTTGCATGGGACAAAATTTTGCTGGGAAGTGAACGCAAATCAACTGTTGTATCTAAGGAATCAAGAAAGATTATTGCTTTCCATGAGATTGGCCATGCCTTAGTGGCAATCCATGTTGATGGTGCGCTACCTGTTCACAAGGCAACTATAGTTATTCATGGGACGGCTCTTGGCCTTATGTCACAACTGCCTAACTTGGATCAGACTAGTTCCTCCCGTAAACAGATGCTTGTCAGGCTTGATGTTTGCATGGGAGGTCGGGTTGCTGAAGAGCTAATTTTCGGAGAAAATGGAGTTACTTCTGGTGCATCCTCAAACATATTTAGGGCAACTATTCTAGCCAGGGAAATGGTTGCTAAATATGGTATGAGTACTGAAGTTGGACCCGTCATTCACCATTACTATGATCAATGGAGAGGTATGAGCTCAGAAACTAGGCTTCCTATTGAGAAAGAAGTGAAGAACTTGCTTGAGAGAGCTTACAACAATGCAAAAGCTAATCCAACAACCCATGAAAAGGAGCTTCATGCACTTGCAAATGCTCTTCTGGAGCATCAGACACTTACAAGAAGTCAGATAAAGGATATACTTGCAAAGGTTAAATCCCAGCAGCAACAACCGCAGCCACATGTAGTCGAAGCTCGGAGAAGTTCACAGTCCGAACCAACAGTTGATTCCGCTATTGCGGCCACTACAGTTGCAAAGGCTCAAGGAGTTGACCCGGTAGAATCTTAGCGTGGAAGACTAGAGCACATGCTGCAATTTAATCGCTATTGGATTAATATGTTCTGATAGTAATCTATTTGGTGTTTTTGTGGTTCCACTTCTGTCCGTAGAACTCAACTCGTGTCTTCGGGGTGAAATTAACTCCATACTATGTTCAAATATCCTTTAGGAGTTCCCATTATTTGTTTTTAAGAATTATTTTGTTCCCATTATATAGGATTTTCATTTGTCAAAATAGCAATCATATATTATCTTCAAATTGTTCGCTACTTTCTTTCTCCTTATTTATTATCCTGATTGAGTTAAAAGGTGAATGCTAGGTTGTCACCGGAAGCAATGCGCCATAAGTATAGTGTCAAATTAGCAATGACCGCTACATCGCCCATACATTCGAAAATAAGCAAAGTTTTGCACATTTTTGTGAATGGGAGTGGGTGAATAAGTTAATTTTATTTATAAATATGTTATACTCCCTTCAATCCTTTACACTCTCTTCGGTCCTTATTATAAGAAGAGAAAATAAAAAAAACATCAAAATTAATGTTGTCATTAATTGTTGTAACTTTTTAAAGTCTTTTAAACAATAATCGTACCTTAAAATACGTGACATTTTCTTATAAATAGGACCAAAACTTTTTTTGAAAATTTTTCTTATATTAAGGACCGAAAGGAGTAATTGTCAATTTTGCATAAAATTTTTGTTTCTAATTAACGGTCATTTTTAAAGTCCAAGACATCATTAAATATTGTTTTACTTATATTACCCTTAGAAATTTATTACAGAAAAAGAAATATATAAGATAAGATATTAAATGATTAAGGTTATTATAGGAAAAAGATAAATTATTGTATAAAAGTAGTAAAAGTATTTGTTGTTTTGGTTTGTATAATTAAAAAAAATAAAAAATGGAGTATTTCTTTTCTTTTTTTATTTAATCATAAAATAAAGAAGTATGACGTGGCAGGTTGTAAATTGTGAGATTGATCCAACGAAGTAGAATGGTTGAAAACTTGTGCAGCTTAAAACAATCCGTTTCCGTATAGGTCTCCCTGTTTTCACTTCCTTCACAAGCCTTAAGGTACGAAAACGAGCGTGTGCAGAAAAAAAGAAGAAGAAGAGAAGCACGCTGCATAAATAAAGATTGATTAACCAGTAATGTTATTATAACGAAGAGATAGAGATAGAGATTAAAAGAGAGTTTCTCTGTTTTTTTTCCTCATCTTTCATCTCCAATACGTTTTTCTCTGCAACTTCACAGATTTAACAGACTCCGTTGTTCTATTGATTACGGTGACATGGCTTGGAGGCGTTTGATTACGCAGGTTAGATTTTCAATTCATCAATTTTCATTTTATTCAATCTATTTCTCTTAATTATTATCATTTCGCAAACCCTAACCTAATTTTATGGATACCGATGCTGTTTTGTTCCTCAGATTTCTAATTAATTGACATCAAGGCTCTTTTATTTGTGGAGATTCATTTAGGATAGGATTAAATAAGTTGGTGAAACCAGCTTATGAAAATCATAAGTGCTTATGCCATTAGATAAGCTTAATTAAATAAGCCATTCCAAACAGGCCCTATATATGTAGACACCATTGCTTTGGGTCCGAAATTACATCTATACTTGTTGGTTTTGCATTTTATTTTTTATATATTGTCATAATTTTATAACTTATTTTTGCAGGTTGAACAGCGTCAATCAGAATTTGGAAAAGTCAAAGGTTTATTGACTAGAAACTATTTATCTCCTAATAAGTTTCAAGGCTATACAAGTACGAATCTGTTGTTGCTTTTCCGCATCTAGTTTATGTTATGTTTTCACCATGTGTTTAGAGTACTTACGCTCAAATTCATGTAGGGAATAGGCTTCTCTTCTCCCAGGAGAGATCCCAATCCAGCTATCTTGGAAATCTGGCCCGACGACTACGTGATTCATCTGAAGCTGAGGAGGAAGTCTCTTATCTCAAAGAACTTTACCGTCGAAATGATCCGGAAGCTGTGATTAGAGCATTTGAAAGTCAGCCATCTCTGCATACAAATTCCGCTGCACTTTCTGAATATGTTAAAGCATTAGTGAAAGTTGATAGGCTGGATGAAAGTGAATTACTTCAGACATTGAGAAGAGGTGACAACTTTGCTAGAACTGCTCGTTTTCTCTTGACTGTATTTGCATTTGATCATGCATTGCCTTTTCTCTGTTTGACCAATATTTTGTGGACCGCTTAACCTTTTATGGGAATTAAGGTTTCCCCCGACTAGAAAACCAGACATATGCTTGAAGTGTTCATAATTTGATTAGAAAGCCTAGTTAAGCATGGTTGTGCCCTAAGTAAAAAGATAAAAGGCATGAATTTATTTGTATTGAATTTAGAAGCTAAACTTGCTGAGTGTTATTATTTGAGGTTGAACATTGCTACAAAATTCACTGGACTTATTCTTCTATTTATTTTTATTTTTTTTGAACAAGGACATAGTCTTCTATTTAATGATTTAAATATTAATACTTTGCTATTTTCTCTTATTTACTGCTAACTTTTTTATGATTTATTTTCAGAGGGAATCATTTTAGCATAATTTTTTGGATAAAATCATTACATCAATATTTTCTTGAAATAGCAAATTTATTAATATATATTTTGGTCCTGTATCCATTTTAGCATATATTTACTGCTAACCAGTGAAAGTCTGTCTATATGGTATATAATTTCATTTGCTTAAGCCTAATGGCAAACAGTCAATTTATGTGGTAGCATTGATCATAATCTTTTTTTGTTGGGGATTATGAAGTTTGATTTATACCTTACACTTTTAATCATTGTGAACAAAAGAGTCGTACTTTTGTCTTTGTTGTAATGCTGCAGACCTTCTATCAGACTCATGGTCCCTTTTTTGACCTTTCATTTAATGATAGGAACAAGTATACTTTCATAAAATTTGCATTTGATGGGTGGGATAAATAAATGATGAATTGATAGGAACAAGTATACTTTCATAAAACTTGCATTTGATGGGTGGGATAGATAAATGGTGGATGAATGAAATCCACAATCTTATATATTGGACTCTGCAGATTTCAAAATTTGGAATTGCAACTGCACACTTGTCGAAATTTGTTATTTTCTTCTTTTCAAACAGCTCTTTGCATTGAACATTCCTTTATTTTGCACATTTTACAGACCACAATTATAACCCAAGGCATCTGAATTTTCAGGTATTTCTAATTCAGTGAGAGAAGAAGAAAGTGGTATTGGTGGCCTTGCTGTTCTTAGAAATGTGGGAAAATCTACAAAAGATGGAATTCTTGGAACTGCAGGTGCTCCTATTCATATGGTTGCCGCATCAGAAGGTGGAAGTTTCAAAGAGCAAATATGGCGTACAATTAGGTCTGTTGCAATTACCTTCCTCGTGATATCTGGTGTAGGAGCTCTCATTGAGGATAAAGGAATTAGTAAAGGTATTACTGTGTTATTGTAACTTGCAAACGACTTAGCTTAATTCAATGTTCAATTTGAATTTGGATGGCACATTCTCTGTTTTGCTTTTCACTTTTTTCCCCCCTATAACACTTTCCACCTTTCTTAGGACTTGGTATGAATGAAGAAGTGCAACCCAGTGTAGAGACCAGTACTAAATTTAGCGATGTGAAAGGTGTAGATGAGGCAAAGGCTGAACTTGAAGAAATTGTTCATTACCTAAGAGATCCTAAGGTAGACATGTGTCATAAGCTATTCGAATTTGGTTGATTGCTTACATGTGTCATGGCTCAGTTACTGTTGTGTTTCCATCGGTGGCCAATATTTTTCTTATTAGAATCTGACAAAAAGTTTGTTTGACATTCTTAACATAAATTCTTATAACGGTCCGTGCTCCGTGCTCTATGATGAACCTAAATTTTGTGTGACTCTCTCGACATCACATCTCATTTTCTTGCTTAAGTTATGTTATGAATACTTTTTCATGACCACGTTCTAGCCTGTATTATTCTGCACTATCTTTAGATAATACTTTTCCCTTGTCACAGCGCTTTACTCGTCTTGGTGGCAAACTCCCAAAAGGTGTTTTGCTTGTTGGCCCACCTGGCACTGGTAAAACAATGTTGGCAAGAGCTATTGCTGGAGAGGCTGGGGTTCCTTTCTTCTCATGTAGTGGAAGTGAATTTGAAGAGATGTTTGTTGGTGTTGGTGCACGAAGGGTGAGAGATCTTTTTGCTGCTGCAAAAAAGCGGTCGCCTTGTATAATCTTTATTGACGAGATTGATGCTATTGGTGGAAAACGAAATGCGAAGGACCAAATGTACATGAAGATGACTTTAAATCAAATGCTTGTTGAGTTAGATGGTTTCAAACAAAACGATGGCATAATTGTGATTGGTGCTACTAATTTTCCTGAGTCACTAGATAAGGCTTTGGTTAGACCTGGGCGATTTGATCGCCATGTTGTTGTTCCCAATCCAGATGTAGAAGGACGCCGACAGATTTTGGAATCTCACATGTCAAAGGTGCGTTTTACTCTTCTGGAATAATGTATTTGTCTTGTATGTTGGGTTGTATGGCTTAAGAATGTTTTGAGGCATGTGTGCAGTGCTTGCACTATATTGGTGCAAAGCATTGTGTAGTATGATTTCCTTAAGCTATGATTGGGTTACTGCTGGATACTTCACATGAGTTAACAGCCTAACACCCATGATGCTTTTTGAATTATGTCTATTTTTGTTCGAGTTTTGTAATTTAATTGTTAATGTGCACAATTGTGTGATATAGTAAAGGTTGTGTGAGAATATGGATTGGTTAGAATTTAGAAGTAAACTCTAACGTGTGTGCTGTTGTGTGTTTCATTGGCAATACAATACAGATTCTGAAGGCGGACGATGTTGACCTGATGATCACTGCTCGGTGTACACCTGGTTTCTCTGGTGCTGACCTTGCAAACTTGGTTAATGTGGCTGCCCTCAAGGCTGCAATGGACGGTTCCAAAGCCGTAAGCATGCATGATTTGGAGTTTGCACGGGACAAGATTTTGATGGGAAGTGAACGCAAGTCAGCTGTTATATCTGAGGAAACAAGAAAGATGACTGCTTTCCATGAGGGTGGCCATGCCTTAGTGGCAATTCATTCTGATGGTGCGCTACCTGTTCACAAGGCAACTATAGTTCCTCGTGGGATGGCTCTTGGCATGGTTTCTCAACTGCCTGACAAGGATCAGACCAGTCATTCCCGTAAACAGATGCTTGCCGAGCTTGATGTTTGCATGGGAGGTCGGGTGGCTGAAGAGTTAATTTTTGGAGAAAGTGAAGTTACTTCTGGTGCATCCTCGGATCTTTCAAAGGCAACTAAGCTGGCCAGGCAAATGGTTACTAAATATGGTATGAGTACTGAAGTTGGACCTGTCACTCACAATTACTATGATGATGGGAGAAGTATGAGCTCAGAAACTAGGCTGCTTATTGAGAAAGAAGTGAAGAACTTACTGGAGAGAGCTTACAACAATGCTAAAACTATTCTAACCACCCATGAAAAGGAGCTTCATGCGCTTGCAAATGCACTTCTGGAGCATGAGACACTTACAGGAAGTCAAATTAAGGATTTAGTTGCAAAGGTCAGATCCCAGCAGCCCCAAGCGCAGTCAAGTGTAGTCGAATCTCAGGGAAATTCTCGGCCCAATCCAGCTGCTGCTGCGGCAGCCGCGGCCGCTGCAGCGGCAGCTTCTGCTGCTGCAAAGGCTCAAGGAGTTGCACCGGTAGGATCTTAGCGTGAAATATCAGCGACACATTATTCTAAATAATCACTACCGGATTAATATGTGCAGATAGTAATTTATTCGGTGTTTTTGTGGTTCCACTTCAGGCCATGGAACTCAACTCTTGTATTCTGGGTCAAGCTGACTCCATATTTTAGTGAGTTGAAATATCTTGTAGGAGTTCCCATTAATATTTTAATAATTATCTTGTTACTTTTATATGGGATTTTCATTCGCAAAAACTATAATCATATATTTATTGTATCCAAAATTTTCCCTCTCCTTTGTTGTCCTTATTTGCCTGTGTGCGAGAGATAATGATTTTTCTTTGTTACCGTGATATTGGTAATAAGTTTCCACTGCAGCTTTACAATGGCTAATATTTGCCGATGAACCGATGGGGTACACAAGGTGGGTTCTCTTTTTTCGCTTATATTTTTTTCATACGCATGAGTTGGGAATCAAGCAATTCGAAAAATGAGCAACAATTTTTAGAAATATAATCACTTTGGACACATGATTTTACATAATTAATTTGCAATCAGTAATAAAACAATTTGAAAAATGAGCAACAATTTTTAGAAATACTCAAGTCTTCAAAAAAAAAAAGGGTTAAATATGTTTTTAGTCCCCATGAATATACCAACTTTTCGTTTTTGTCCCTCCAAAATTTTCCTTCAACTTTTAGTCCCTATAAAATTTTCAATCTTTACTTTTGGTCCCTCGTTTAAAGTAAACTCATATGTAGAATTCATATTTTTAAATAAAATTTTGCAGAACAATGTATAATATTATAAGGATCTCTCCCAAAAAAATTAGAATTTTTTACCAAAACATGAACTAAATATGAATTTTATATTTTTGGCAGTAAAAAATTCATATTTAATTCATGTTTTGTTAAAAAATTCTTTTTTTTTTTTGAGTGATTTTTACAATATTCCATAAATTACTGCACAATTTCATTAAAAAATACAAAAATTTACTTAAAAATAGGGACCAAAGTAGTGATTGAAAATTTTATAGGAAGTAAAAGTTGAAGGAAAATTTTAAAGGGACTAAAACGAAAAGTTGGTATATTTATAGGGACCAAAAACATATTTAACCCCAAAAAAATTATGTTTTTACTAATGAAGATTGATTCAGTTTGTAAAGAGTACCAATTGTTGCCAATGTAATATCTCTTTTGTGGGTGGTCCAAAAGTAACTGTAAACTTTTTAGTCTTGAAGTCTGCCATTCTTGATAAGTTGTCGTCATTTTTTCTTCAATACTATATTTTTTGTGTCAATACGTAGGAGGCTCTTGTAAACAAAATTTGTCTTCGTATTCAATCATTTACTATTAATTTAGTCTTTATATTCAATCACTTGATATCAATTTAGTCTTTCTTTGCTATTTGCTAACAAATTCAGTCCCATGAGTATAGCCTAACAAAGACAAGATGTTTTCTAAAATATTCATAATCTTAAAGCACTGTTTGAGAGTTGGAGACAAGGTCTAGGGTCAATTTATTGGTTTACTCCTAATCTTTTTGGATGTGATAAATTTTCTTTAGTATTTATTGGACGGGATTCAACTCGGTCATATTTCTAAATGGAAAAATGGGACGCAACCATGAGAGAAGATATGTTATTAATCTACTCGTGAAACAAAAACAAAATCCAGATCAGATAAAACAAAATTTTAACTTAGTTCATCAGTGAACGGTAGGATTGAACCTCTCTGATTCATCAATCATTTGATGAATACAAAATTATTTCTCTATTCTATCGAGTGAATTTAAAATTTGACTGCCGTAAGTAATTAGTACTAATTGCACAAATCAAATTTATCATTTCCTTACTTTCGTGTGACACTGACACCCGCAGTCAAGTTTTTTTTCTTTTCTTTCATAGCTCTCGATATTTAATATTTTCAATTCATTAACATAACCAATCACATATCTAAACTTTCAGATAATTGTTTCTTTGATAGTAAGCTAGATGTTCAATAATTAATGCAGCACAGACAAATGCTATTGCAATCATATTTTTTTGTGTAATGCCAATTCCAAATCATTTGCATGGACCATTATACCAAAACACAAGCAACAGTTGTTGATGTTTTCTTTTCTCCGCGGGTCTGCTCTGGAGTCACAATCATAAAAATCGACAACTCTACATAACCTTTTTTTCTCTGTTCTTCAAAAACAGTGTATGTCACCAAACTACAAACACCAACCACCGCAACAACTAGTATGAATATAATCTGTGCTTGACATTGTAGTTTGAAACTTTGCAATCGTAATTACTGTTGCTTAGCAGTTTTAGAGGTCACTTTTTTAATACACAAACTTCATTAAAGTGAATACAAGGTGTAAAATTTAAACGCTTTGGATATAGGAAAGTTAATTATTACTTAATACACCAATCTAAAAATAAATAAAAATTTCTTTTTACCTTGCTTATTACATAAAATTGTTTTTATGTGCTACAATACCTTTGAAACATTGGCTACCTTTTGTTGAATAGATTATTATTTTTTTGGGTAATTGAATGCATCATACAATCGCTAAACAAATCAAGTGAGCCCTCTTTATACTCCAATACCTTTGAAACTTTGGCTAGTTTTAGAGTTCTCTACAATACATTAAAATTGTAATTATGGCTACATCTGCAATGATTAGTATTCGTCGGAGAACACGCATGGTACATAAGGTGGATTTTTCATACACATGAGTCTAGAATCGAACCTCTGACAATATCTTTAAGAGGTTCAAGTCTCATACAACCTGGACAAATTCATTGTTGGACCAATCCATTGTCTCGTACAACTTTGATCCAAAAGTAATTTTGTAAGCATTTTTTGAGTCTTGAAGTATGCTATGACCTTAATAAGTTGTCATCGTTTTTTCTTCAATACTATTTTGTGTCAATATGTAAGAGTCTCTTAAATAAAATTTGTCAAACAAATCAAGTGAGCACCTCTATGTACTCCAGGGTGGGACTTCAGTGACTTTGTGTTGGGTGACTTTGGTGACTTTAGTGTATTTTAGAGGAAAGAGAGTGATGATGGAATGATTAAAATAAATTATTTTGATAAGAGATAATTATTGGTTAGGAGAGAGATAGAGACAAAGGCACCGAAAGGCACCGAAGCCAAAGGCACCCAAGTGCCACCCATGTACTCCAATACCTTTGAAACGGTGTCTAGTTTTAGAGGTCTCTACAACACATTATTAAAACTATAAGGTCAAATACATCCTTGAGTCCTTTAAGTTTTACGTTTGTTTCACATAGGTCCTTTAAGTTTCTAAGGTTTCAAATAGGTCATTTAAGTTTCGAGTTTGTTTCGGA
>Ga0315914_1010369_pt1 | contig 11619 bp, 5 predicted proteins | sample MpolenodulesMG_FD_203920 | JGI IMG/M metagenome (GOLD analysis project Ga0315914, IMG submission 203920) | Medicago polymorpha root nodule microbial communities from Los Angeles, California, United States - elongated nodules | ecosystem: Host-associated > Plants > Roots > Nodule | place: USA... | reverse complement strand
ACTATGATCATCTTCTTTACTATTTTCGTTTCCTCCGCTGTAACATCTTCAATTTCTATTTCTCCCTCTTGTCCAAATTGATCATAAATCCATAAAGGAAAATAAAGCTGACTTGAATGCTCCGCTTGGGCATTTAGGTTTTTCCTTTTACTTGCCATCTCCATCAAAAGCATCCCAAAACTATAAACATCGGCTTTATAGGACACTCCCCCAATATTTTTATAGAACAATTCTGGAGCCATATATCCAATCGTACCTCTTGCCGCAGTCATTGTGACAATGCTATTCTCTATTGGATATAGCTTAGCCAATCCAAAGTCAGAGACTTTTGGGGTGAAGTTCACATCAAGAAGGATGTTGTGAGGCTTAATATCAAAATGCAAAATCTTCCTTTCGCATCCATGGTGAAGATAAGCAATCCCTCGAGCTACTCCAACCGATATGTCAAAAATTTGGCTATAGCTTATATTCATGCTTCCTTCTTTAGAGAAAATAAATTTATCAAGAGATCCATTAGGCATGAACTCATAAACAAGAGCACGTTTTGATCCCTCAGCACAAAATCCAATTAATTGCACCACATTCAAATGATGTATCCTTCCAATGGTTGCTACTTCACTAATAAAGTCTCGCCCTTTACCTTTTGATTTACCCAACATCTTGATCGCTACACCGGGCCCACTACGTAGGTTCCCCTTGAACACAGTGCCAAAGCCTCCTTCACCTAATTTGTCTTTGAAACCTCTAGTCATTTTCTTAATTTCTTTGTATGAATATCCAATGGGCATGAGATTGTTCTGTTGTTGTAGATATATTTCAATATAATCAAACATTGACAAATGTCTTTTCCTCCATTTGTATATCAACAAGGCAATAAATAATGTCATCCCAAACAGAAATCTAGCTGCAAAGAAGGATGGTAGGACATAGTGTCCTGTGCGTAATCCTATTCTATACTCATCACCTTCATATTTTAGGTTTGGCCCTTTTATTACTTCAATTAATCCTGAAACATACCAAAGTAATAGATATATAGCAGCAAAAATTTAGGCAGATTTTGTTTAGTACTCTACAAGAGTCTTACATATTTTATTAGCAAGTTAAAACAAACACATTTAAAAGATGAAAATAGATAACATTTTTACAGAATAAGAGATGGTACATTTGAATTTTTCAGCCTTTATATACTCCGATTTCAAGAAAAAATTTGAGTTGGTAATTTCTCCTAAAATAAACCTGGTGTTTTTTCCTTCCTATATTCTTGAAAAATAAATTATTCAAATAAAAAATATTTCTACATCAGAATAATTGAAGAACTCACCTATCCAAATAGCGATCGTAATATCTGCAATGAACAATTAACTTAAGTGAATAAAAGGGCGATGGATGATAAAATAATGATTTAGTATTTAACAATGGGAATGACATAATGTACAAAGAAAGTTGTTCACAATATTGATATAAAGTGAGTATCATAATTAGTCAATCATCAAGTCCATGGATCACATAGACGACAAAGCTTAACTTTGCAATGTATATCTTGTAGTATTTAATAATAATAATAATAATAATAATAAGAGTATTACTTTTTGGCCTTCTCTCGCACCCTGTAAAATTTTCAAAAATGCTCTTGTGCAGTCCGAATTTTAAAATATGAATTCATGTTTACTATTTCGGATTTTATAATCCGAACAATTCTTATGTATAATCAGCCATCAGACTCTCTCACATTTCAACAGTTTTGAGTTTTGCTTTTAAAAACAACAAAAAAAAACTAAGTAAAAAATGCTAAAAATCTGTCAAATAAAATCATAAAAATACCACCAAAAAATTCTAAAAATGAAATAAAACTAATGCAAAACTTTTCGGATTTTTCTGAGAATATGAAAAATTAAAAATGAGTCTAAACGATGGAATTTTGGATTTTGAGGGGTGGAGTCCCATAAGAAGTCTCTTCTAAGGGAGTCATGATCCTTGAATTTTTTCTGATTTTCTGGGGAAGTTTCGGAGCAATCCAATCAAGTAGCCCGAAAACCCGATTTTTGACTAAGAACATGCAACAATGACTCAAAACAGAAGGATGAAAGTTAGAAAGATTAATATTGTTCCCTAAAATGACTATCCGTGCTACAAACATGTCTAAAATTTGTGCTGATACAGTTCAGATTATATAATCCGAACTGTTTTTCCCTTGAAAAATGGTGTTTATGGGGTGCTCGGATTATGTAATCCGAACAAATCATGTAACGCGACCTATTTTTTGAGATTTCTAGATTATAAAATCCGGAAAAATCCGTAACTCATTTTTCACCCTTTAACAAAGGAAAACACCATTCTGGATTATAAAATCCGGAAACTTCAAGGGCATTTTTGGAAAAACGCATGGCGCGCTAGAATACCATAGGGTGGGAAAAGTAATACTATAATAATAATAATGTTCTGGACTAGCCAAAAGCGTAGCCCACTAAAAATTAGGCCCAATTACTCAGAGGCCCAACAAGCAAAAGCCTACTATTAGGCATCGGATCCTCTCCGCCTCAATGAAGACACATAATGACAAGACGACTATCATTGAGGGCATTCATGGGGCCATTCATAACGGCTTTCCACCATGACCTTACAACGGTCTCCTAAACTCTATATAATGAGCTCTTGACAAGCTCACAAGGTATGTATCTATCTATGATTCACCCCACTCTCGCTCATACACTGACTTGGGCGTCGGAGCACATGCAGGTACAACACCCCCCTTTCACCTCAACGGGGTTGCGGCGAGCACATCCTCGGAACACCGCCATCAACGGTCGGAGCACATGCAGGTACAACACCCCCTTTCTCCTCAACGGGGTTGCGGCGAGCACATCCTCGGAACACCGCCATCAACTGTCGGAGCACATGCAGGTACAACACCCCCCTTTCTCCTCAACGGGGTTGTGGCGAGCACATCCTCGGAACACCGTCATCAACGGTCGGAGCACCTACCTCCGTCGATTCACCACCACTATGAGTATCTTTATCCTCCTCGGATAAATTTTTCTGTTTGTTCTGACCAAATAATAATAATAATAATAATAATAATAATAATAATAAATAAAAGAGCACATGTATCAATAAAATATAATTATAAAAAGTGAGACACCGAATTTGAGTATATATCTCTAGTTTAACCATTCAACTATATTGCGATATTTAAGAATTTACCGTAAAAAACCACATTTTTAAATTTAGGTGATGTAGAACTCTTACCTCTATCGTAAATTTAGGTGATGTAGAATTCTTACCTTTAGCGAATAAACGGAGCTGATACCATATCCCTCGAACACCTAACAATGGAAGAAAATGTCACTTTCTTAAAATTTATTATGATATGATGATTAGGTCAAGAAAATACAAATTATTCTTATTTTCCTTTTAAAAAAATTATTCTTTTCTTTTATTGGCATTTCGACATATTGTGTGTAAATAATAATTTATTTTTCATATTAAAAAGATATTCTACTTTTTTTTATAGAAAAAATAATCTACCCTAAACATTACACACATAGTTATACCCTTAAATTTTTAATTTTGTCAAAAAAAAAAAGCTTTTTATTGATATTAAAAAAATTCTGCAATTAAATTTTTTAACTAAGGTGCAGGTAGACACATTTAGAGTTAATAAATCAAAATAATATTGACAAATATATATTTTACCGCAAAAACGATCCTCCGGACTTCCTCCCCAGAAATTATGGCAGATACGATAGCATTGAAGTTTCTCAGTGGTAAAGTTGAAGGAACAGTCGTTTGGATCCCCACAAAGATTCTTACAAGGAAGATTCCACCATGAAATATCAAATCCATATACCAATGCTTTGTGCATGACATCATAGGAAAGTACTTGATTTCTTTGCAAACCGGACCAAGAAGTTGGAGTAACCAATTTCACATGACAACCAACTTGAAAATCTTGAGCAATTAAATCACCAGCCATTGCATAAATATAATATCCTTTGGATTTGGAGTTCAAATTGAGACAGGAAGAAGTATTCACATATTTAGGATTGTTAGTCACTTGATGGCTGCAATTCAAGTAAACTATATGCTCAAAAGGTAGGTAATAGGGATCTCCTTCTGCTGCGGCTTGGTATGGATCCTTGCAATATTTTTCCTCATATTCGTAAGTATCACAAAAATCCGATCGAGACAAGAAATAGCGAGGAAGTGAAGAGCAATTATCTTGTTGAACTCCGGGATCAACCAGTCTGATTGTGAAATTGTTGTAGTTGATGGATTGCACATGATATTTTCCAGAGTATAAATATAAAGTTGTGACATTATTTGCACAAGATAGCTCATACCTGCTGTCCCCGCAATGAATTGGATCATCTTTTAATCGAAATGGATAACTTATTTTTGATATTTTACCACAAGATGAAGGGAGACAAGTATGCTTTTGCTTAGTACTAGCACTGCAGGTACCTTGCTGGAGTAGAAACGAAAATGGCAGCAACAGTACCAATATCACTCTCATCCACCACATAGTGACGAAACTGTTGTTGATGGAGAAATTAAATTAAATGTTAGAAACTTGTGTTTCTATGTTCATATTTGGCGTGCGTATAATTAAGCAAAGTAACGACCTTGTGATCTTTATATATTAGTTTGTCTTTAGTTCTTTACATTTAGGAAATTTCTTTGATACCCTTGCCAATAAATTAATAAGGAAAAATTCATTCAAAATTTAAATTTATATTCTAGATAGTTTAATATAAAAAAACATGGCATTTGTTTTTTGTCTTTCAAATTTCAATTATAATTTATACAAGGCAAGCAACAACATGGTATTAAACATGGACACCCGCAACATGCAGATGAATATCTTGGACTCGGATAATTATCTGCAAATTTGAATGGATACATATGCGAGCACACTAATGCAGGAATATTTTTCTTCTACTTTTTTTTTAGAGAGAACATGAGCTAAGGAGTCACAAGTTTATGATTTTATTTTGTTTGAAATTTATAGTAATTTGCACTTTTTTTCAAACAAACTTTTTATGTTTTTTATTTGGCAAAATACTATTACTTATAATATTTTATATGTTGAGTTGAAATATTTTGGATCATATTTAAATTCAAGTGTGGGAAATGGACATGAAAATGGGCTTAAATGGCCATAGGATATGAGAATGGACACTAAAGTTGTTGCCCACGTACCTATGAGCTCGGACACAAGCATTTTTTACAAACGCGGATATGGGAACGGACATTACCGTAACCTACTCATTGGGGGACATTGCTATCCCTAACATGACACTATTGTTGACATTAAATTTGTAGTCCAGGCTTGTCCGGCCAGGTAATAACAGATTTCATCTTTTTCATTTTTTAAATACGACTAGGTCTCATGGTTAATTTCATGCATTTTATTTTCAAACCGGTCACAATCATAATAAATTAACGACCCCAGAAAAGGTGTGTCAAACAAACAGAGTTTGGCTTCTTATCACATTCTTTTGGGCTGAAAAAAGAAAACCCTGTAATATTTGGATGGCAAGAGCACGTAGTTTGATCATGCTGCTGCTTCTGCTACTGCTTATCCATAAAGGCAGCAGTATTGACGAGTGCAGAGAATCATCTTGTGGACCTTACGCGCAAAATATTCGATTTCCCTTCCAACTAGTTAAAGAATCATCACAAGATCAATGTATTCATCCTGAGTTTTGCCTATATTGTACTGAAAACAAGGAAACCATGATGGTGCTCTCTACCACTTCAGGTCCAATCAAATTCCTTGTAAATCACATAGACTACGAATCAAACCGAATTTCAGTGATGGACCCGGACAATTGCATTCCCATAAAGTTTCTGAAACTTAACAATTCATCATTTCTACCTTACCTATTTGAGTCACAACCAAGAACAATTAAGTATTCTTTCTTTAATTGCTCTTCAGTTAGGAAACGACACTTGAGAAACTATGATCATATATTTCAAGGGCAAGATATGATCACCTGTCCAGTTTACGTTTCTGATTCTCATGAAAGTGTCCTTACATTGGACCTTGTATCATGTATCAAGATGTTCGACATGGCAACCACCGTAACAGAGCTATTATATAATTCGCTCTCTTTAAGTTGGCCGAAAAAGAATTGTACAAAGTGCGAAGCAAATGGCATGAAATGCAAATGGAAAAACAACGGCACCAAAGGCGAAACTGAATGTTTTGATTGTAACAAAAAACGGAAAACAATTCAAATTCCAAAATCTCTTATATACGCCTCTACAGGTTAGACTTGTTTTATGTTTTTCTTTGTTGATTTATGCTGGAAGACAATTTTATTTGACAGTTAATGTTTTGTTCTAGGTTCAATTCTTTTGGGGCTGGTTCTCATCGCATTATTTAAGATACATCTCTATTTTAGAAAGAAAGAAGAGGATCAAATTAGAGTTGATAAGTTTTTAGAGGACTATAGAGCACAAAAACCTGCTAGATTTTCTTTTGCTGATATAAAAAGAATTACAAATGGGTTTAAGGAAAAACTTGGAGAAGGAGCTCACGGAACTGTGTTTAAAGGAAAGCTCTCGAGTGAGATTCTTGTGGCGGTGAAAATGCTCAATGGTACAGAGGGAGAAGGAAAAGAGTTCATCAATGAAGTCGGAATTATGGGCAAAATCCACCACATCAACGTAGTTCGTTTGCTTGGCTTTTGCGCAGATGGAATTCATCGTGCTCTTGTCTACAATTTGTTTCCAAATGGTTCGCTACAAAGCTTCATATTTCCACCGGATAACAAGGACCATTTCATTGGGTGGGAGAAGCTACAACAAATTGGTATAGGAATAGCCAAAGGAATTGAGTATCTTCATCTCGGTTGTAACCATCCAATCATTCACTTTGACATCAACCCCCATAATGTTTTGCTAGATGAATCCTTTACTCCAAAAATTTCAGATTTCGGTCTCGCCAAATTATGTTCCAAGAATCTTAGTGTTGTGTCCATGACAGTGGCTAAGGGAACCTTGGGATACATGGCGCCTGAAGTTCTATCAAGAAATTTTGGGAATGTGTCTCTTAAGTCCGATATTTACAGTTACGGAATGTTGTTGCTAGAAATGGTTGGAGGGAGAAAGAATGTAGACACGTCTGCAGAAACTTTTCATGTGCTATACCCAGAATGGATCCATAGCTTATTGGAAGGAGAAGTACGTATCCATATTGAGGATGAAGGCGATCTTAAAATTGCAAAGAAACTTGCAATTATTGGACTTTGGTGCATTCAATGGCAACCAATAAATCGTCCATCAATAAAAAATGTTGTGCAAATGTTGGAAACCGGAGAGGATATCGAGTTAACTGTGCCTCCTAATCCTTTTCACTCGATGACTTCCATAACCACTAATGATCAACGCACTTTGGCAAGAAGTACTTTTCAAATGGAAGTGATTCAGGAATAAAAGAAGATGCTTGTTTATTGAATCCCTCATCATAGGAAAGAATTGAGTATCTTAATAATTTGTAAAAATCTAGAAGTTGTTTGTATGCGAGTAGTATGCTTAAACATTGTTCTATAAAAAATAATCTCTAAATTATAAAATAATAAAATTACTTTTATTTCAATCTCATTATTGAACTGAAGCACCCAACTTCTAGAGTTCTACTATCCCTCATCCCATTGCTCAAAGTGGAGTTTGGAGCAGTCTTGAGCCTTTGGTTCAGCAACATCAAAGTGCGGAGGATGTAATCTTTGCAATGTTGCAATATGGCAACAGCAGCCAAGTTGAGCGTTTCACTACTATTCTTTCGAGCATGTGGAAGAGTAGAAATCTCATAATTTGGCAGCAAACTACAAAAACGAACAGCAGCATTCTGGAGCGCGCGAAGCACTTGCTGGAGGATTGGCGTGATGCGAACAGACCTCAAAATGCAAGAGCTGCTGGTACAAGGCATAACAGTAGCAGCAGTAGCGCGACAGCCGGCCTGCAGTCTAATGGTACATCAGACTAACAGAACAGCAGAACAAAGATGGAGAAACCAGCAATGGGGAAGCTAGCTTAAATGTAATGCTGATGCGTCATTCTCAACATCCCTCAATAGAGTAGGGATAAGTATATGTTGTTTTTCGAATTCAGAAAAGTACCTTTAATAAATTGAAACTACCACCGAAGATATTACCGGGTTGAGTCACAACCAGGTCGTTTTCTTTAAGACGTTTCGCGGCACTACCCGAGTTTGTGCAAGGTAGACTAACAACCGCGCCGCCTTCAGGATAAAACAACCCAGTTCACCTGTTCGATTCCGTATTGCACCGTAAGTAATCGTTCTAGAAATAACACCCTCAAAATATGGTTTAATCAATCGTTTCGTTCGATTAAACCACTCAATACGGTACATAGACCGCTCTCGATTACCGGGTCGTCGTCGCGCGTGTGAAATACATATAATTTCTAAGCGCTCACTAATTCTTGTAGGCCACTCCCCACTTATATAAACACTTACTAGGCAGTATGGCTCTTCAATGTGGGACATTTTTAAGTCATACCCACACTAACTCTTTCTAAGGTGTTTATTTCTTATCCAATTTTTTTCCACTATGTTGCTAGTGTTCCAACAACATGTCTATTCGAGATGTGGAAGGGTGTTATGTGCTGTCTAAAACTCTATGGTTTACACTTTCATGCTCCGTGGAAGTTGGCGAAGCTTTGGGGTTATCTTAGGCCATGAAGTGGATTGAATGAGTTACAATTAGCAAATGTTGATTTTGAACTGGACTAGAAGAAAGTCGCTGATATTATGCAAGGAATAGAGGTGATATTACCGAATTTGGTATCATTATGGATGATTGTATCCATTAGTGTCAAAATTCTTTAATAAACTCTAGTGTCAAGTTTATTAAGAGGCAAACGAATGAGGTCGCTCATACTTCGACGCGGGTAGCCACATCTCGAGTTAACTCCCAAAGTTATATTGAGATTTCACACTCAATTACCAATTTGATATCTTATCAAATGCTATAAGTACTTTTCCTTAATAAAAAAAAAGGTGAATAGAAGTAAAATTCCTATGTAAATGCAACAATTTAGTGCTTGTTTGGTTCAGCTTTTTCCTAGTCCAGAATCACTTCTACAGCCTCAGAATTGAAAAAAAGCAATTTGTCACATGTTTGGAATCACTTTTCACTATTTCTCAATGCAAAATTTCTATTTTTATCTTTTTAATCAATGTCTTATTCTTTAGCATTTTTCTAGAACAAAAATAAAATAATTCAATATAGATGCATTTGTCCCAGACTCCAACCTGAACCCTTGTCAAGTCGATCATCATTCACTAATTTTGCACTCTTACTAATTTAAGGAAACAAACATCTGATTTCACCTCATTTTAAAAGGAAAATGCTAACAAATGCTTTTAAACAGTATTAATGAAACAAATATCATAAAAATATCTTAGGATGCGTTTGTTTCAAGTTATATTCATAGATTCTTGGGAATAAAACGATAGAAATATGCATTCTTATGTTTGTTACAAGTTTATTAAATTTCATTCCTTGGTATAAAACGTTCCTGGGAATAGAAAATTTTTCCCAAAGAAAATGGTGGGAATAAAGTTCATATGAAGATGGGAATAAATTCATGTGTAATTATCTATTATAATTCCTATATTTATGGTTCCCGAAAATATTATAATGTTAACCAATCATCTTTTTACTAAATACCTTGGAATAAAATTCTCATATTTATGTTCCAAGGAATGTTATTCCTAGGAATAAATTTGGTAAACTTGATACAAACACACCCTTTTGCGAATTCAAATTTTTAAAATCTAAAAAAAATAAAATTAAATGTAAAATTTATTTTCCCTATATCTAAGCACCTTTTGCATTTTTCACATTTCTTAAGAAAAGTTGTTAGTGTAAGATTGATGACCCGTGCGCCGCACGGGTCCTACCGACTAAAATAGAAACCAATGAGTTATATTGTAATAAAAAATTGTAGTGAAGTTTATCAAATGATAGAAATTTATTAGATTAGTGATATCACGACGACATTTATATAATTCGAAAATCGTACTTTTTACAAATTGTTTTTCTTTTTGTCTAGTACCTTTGGGAATTATGAGGTTGATTTAACTTCTATCATTGTTAATGTATCAATTTTGTCTAAACTTTTATTTGTATTCCACGCAACAATTGATTCATTAATTATGTAATACTAATCATAGGTTAGATTAACATTAAATTAGAAAAAAAAATTAAAGTACTAATAAAAGCAATCAGACTTCTCACAAAAAAAAGCAATTACACTTTTTCACGTGATAATGCAAGGAAAATTACTCTTTCGCAAAAAAAAAATTAAAATATAAAACATATCAATGAAATTTTTTTAAAACAACTTTTATGGAAAAATCTCATCTAAAACTTTATTTTTATTTAAATATTATTTCTTCTATAAGCTTTATAAAAAAAAATCAATTGTTATTGAACTGCAATATATTCCTCTATTATTATTAAATTAACCAGAGATAAGGGTAGCCAAGTTTGCATGAAAATTAGGGTATTCTGTTTGTAAACATATTGTACAACAACTTGTCAACAAAAAAAATCTACAGAAACAATAAATATATACAAACGATGACACAATAGGATAGGAACGAAAAGAACATGATAGGAATGAAAAACTCATCATTGAGGAAAAATATTAAGGATTGCTGCATTTTAGAGGGAATTTGTTAGGTTAAATTGCTACTAACCTAATGCAGCATTTTAGAGGGAAATTATTATGTTAAGTTGTTGCAGACCTAATAAAATTAATAAATAAGAATTAATGTGTCTATTTTGTATGTTAATATCACCAAATTATCCTTTATTTGTATGTGTATTAAATTTGTCTTTACATATTTCAAGATAAGTTAGTAGTATTAATTAGAGGTATATTCAGACAAATAATAATAAATGTATCTAGTAACTTGAAAAGGAGTTTACATTTTGAGACAAAAATAAAGTCAAATAGGTGTTAGATATAAGGATGGAGGGAGTAGTATTTAGTAACTGAAAGATACATTTTTAAAATGATATGGGTTGATTGTTGAGACTAAAAAAAATTCTTAGTTGACTCCTTCAAATGTTGCACTTGCCTCCCTACCACCGAACATTTTTGTTCAGTCATAATCATAGTTCATTTAAGCTGATTGGAAATTGATATTCATAAGGACTACTCCCTAAGTCATCGTTGTTGTCAGTCAAAGTACATTATGTGGTTTATAATCACACGGCAAGCTTTTGAATTTTCTACTTGGGAGTGAGACAATGGAAATTGCTACTTAAATAAACTCCAAATCAATTATAATCACACGGCAAGCTTTTGAATTTTCTTGTGAGTGAGACAATGGAAATTGCTACTTAAATAAACTCCAAACCAACCTAGTCAATCTTCTAGAAGACTAGTACAAAATGACGCGGTTCACAAAGAAAGTGACGGAACTAACACAAATTCTACAAAAGGGTTAAATATAAAAGAAAGAAAAAATGCTTAAGACCATATTTAGCTTCAAAGTTTTACGATTGTTCGATTTTGATCCTCCAATCTTCACAATTATTCTATTTTAGCCTCTCAAGTATCAATTGTTCGATGTTAGTG
>Ga0315914_1010367_pt1 | contig 11622 bp, 2 predicted proteins | sample MpolenodulesMG_FD_203920 | JGI IMG/M metagenome (GOLD analysis project Ga0315914, IMG submission 203920) | Medicago polymorpha root nodule microbial communities from Los Angeles, California, United States - elongated nodules | ecosystem: Host-associated > Plants > Roots > Nodule | place: USA... | reverse complement strand
AAAACGCACAAGTTTTGTCCATTTATTTATTTCTTATAATTTAGTTTGTTTACCAAGTGAGAAAATACCTAGTAAAATTTTGTCAAAAAAAAAGAAAAAAACCTAGTAAAACAATTAGCAAAATTGATTTTATTCTCTCATAACTCAGAATTGTTTTTGGTAGTTTGTCCATTTATTTATTTCTTGTAATTTAGTTTGTTTGCTGAGTGAGAAAATACCGAGTAAAAAATTAGCAAAATTGATTGTATTCTCTCATAATTGTTTTTGTTAAGAAGTTAAACTACCATATCCAGATTGACACCTGATAAAATTGTATATGGATCTTTGAGGCACACTTCAAGTCCCAAATAGAGTAGAGTAACAGACATCGCCACTCACTAGGCCACCAAACCAAGTGGGTTAAAACTCAGAAAACTACATCCCCATGTTATGATTTTATGTGATTTTTTTTTAAGGAATGTGATATATGTTAATTGATTTTAGAAAAAGGCAATAAACATACCAAAGCAAATTCGTCACTTGTTTTCACCATAAACCGAAATCTTTCCTATTTTAATTTTAATAGAAATTGGAATTCTAGTGTTGTGAATAAATGGAAAAGGTAATTAATTATTTAGGATCCTGATATTAATTGGACAATCGAAAATCACTCAGAATATATTATTAAAAAAATCAATCACTCAGAATATCCCAATAATTCTGCTGCGCATCAATCATAAAAAAAGGAGTTTCTTCTCCATAATATTGGTAATTGCTTTTTTTAAGGAAATATTGCTATTTTTTACGATGAAATATTGCTTCTTTTTTTTTTAAGAAAAATATTGCTATCGTTAATGAATATATTTTCCTTTAGCTATTGTTTACGGATGGAAATCAACTATTACCTGTCATAGGCTCACTTTAAAGCTTGATCTGATTTTTTATTTTTTTTTAAGGACTGTGAAACCTGAAATCCTATTTAAAAGCTTATTTTACACTAAGGTCTAGCAATACCTATAAATTTATTACTAAATAGACCAAAACTTATGTTAACCTAAAGCACACGAATAGGTTAGCTACAAAATAACGAAATCGTACGAGGGTTTAATCACACCAATAACTAGACCTGCTACTAAATAACCAAATCACAATATACCTGCTATTAAATAACAAAATCGTATGAAGCCTTGGATTTATGAAAAAACATACTCTCTCCAGTCTCAAATGTAAGAAACAAAAAAATAAAAATGGTGGTCTCAAATATAAGAAAAAGTATAGTAAAATAAATCTATTAAATGTCACAATTCTAAGTTTACCCTAATTAAACTCACCTCATTGATGTCTTTACTACTCCAAGACAAGGGTAAAATTAGAAAAATATCACTTTTTATGATGACTTAAACGTGATCAATCCACTTTCTTAATATGTGTGCATTTTTTTTTATTTCATTTGAAACCGGAGGAGTAACATAAAAAATAAAAAAAAAATTAAAAAAAAAAAACACACATTATCAAACCAAAGTAACAGGAGTGGAATATATATTCATTGAATGGGATCAAATATTAGAATTACGTATTCAAAGAGTAAAATAAAATAGACTAAGAATCCTCACCTAATCTCTAAAATTAATTTCCTAATATGGAGTCAGGGCCAAGTACTCTGTTTTCTGAGACCGTGCTTGTTCCTCCGATTGCATCATCCTTTTATGTTTAGCAATGAAATCATCTACCGTGCGTTTGAACTCATCTTTACTCAATTCTTCAACATAACTCAAACTCCTCTGCGGTTCCTTCTTCTTCAAACATGTGTCGAATCTCCTCAACTCTCTCTGGTTATTCGCCACCAGACTCCGTTCATAACACTCCGATTGAACTCTCCGGTAACACTTTTCCTCCGAAACCTTGTTATCTCCAGTAGTTGTCACGGTCGTGCAACACGTTGTTGTCGTGGTCTCAGTAACTGCCATGACAGGTTCAGGTTCCTCAAAAATCAGAGACGAAGAATCTCCAACTTCCGAATTGCAAAATTTTTGTTGTGCCTCCAACCAAGACTCTACCGGATCCTCTGCGGTTATTTTAAGACATTGGTTGTAGACAACGGTGGAAACGTCGTCGTCGTCGTTTTGGTTGGAGAGTTTATATATAGAGAGAATGATGACATGGAGAAGGAGAAAAACAAAGAAAGAGTGACTGAATAGGGATTTGGAAAGAGCGTAGAGATGAGAAAAGGAATTGAGAGCGATGGTGAAAAAAGACAAGTGCCAAAAAAGCAAGAGAGTGGCAAAAAGGTTGAACAAGTGGAAAATGTATTCAAGGTTACGACGGTTATTGCAAAACCTTTTCATGGTGTTTGTTTGTTGGTGGCTTTCTGTGGCAAAAGAAAATGGTTTGACAAGTTTTTATTTATAGATCTGGTCCGCGCGAAATATTCGCAAATACTTATAGAAAGAATATTAAATTACTCGTATATACCTTCAAAAATAAATTATTCATATATTTTCTCTCTTTTTTGGTTTGCTCATATATTTTCTTTCTATTAACGACCAAATATGTTTAATAACCAATTTATGATAATTACATTTATAAAGAGAAAGTTTTTATTCATATATTCTTTAATTCAATTTTTTTTTATGATGATTACATTTACACGCATATTTTTTCTTTCTATTACCGACCAAATGTTTAATCACCAATTTATGATAATTACATTTATAAAGAGAAAGTTTTTATTCATATATTCGATTTTTTTTTTATGATGATTACATTTACAATTGGGAAATTTTATTCATTATTTTCATATATTTTTATAATAAAAAAATAGAATGATTACGTTTATAAAGAGAAAAAAATAGAGTGATTACGTTTATAAAGAGAGAAAAATCATGTTTTTTTTATACTGACCTTCCGATACCAAGGAAAGGGGACTTTGGTATCTAGAGTTCGGCCATGGAGTAAGTATAGTCTAGCAAAAAATTGTTTTATCGAAAAAATTGAACTTGGGTTGAACAATCACTTGATGAAGTTCATTAACCACTAAAGCTCGATCACTTGATTGAACTTGAGTCTCCGAACGATTTGTCATTTAGTATAATTCATTACCTACTACTTGGTTCATATATTTTCGGTTAACAACATTGTTTGATTACCAAGTTATGATAACTACTTTTACAAAGAGGAAGTTTTTATTCATTAATTTTATTCAAAAAGAAAAGTGGTGATTACTCTTATATGATTTTCACATTGGAAGTGAGATGGTCTGAACAAGCGGGGATACCCCAACTCAAAAGCCCGTTTTTTAGGGGTGTGTTAGATCTCAACCACAATTTTTAAGATAATATTGTAGTTTATTTAAGATTCATTGAGCCACATGTTATAAGGTTTCCACTATCGGTCACTCGGGTTAGCTCCAAAGTCTTAGGGGTGAGATGGGTGTGTCAAGAGTTCCATATTAGAAGTATTATGACCTAAACATAATTTAAATAAGATGAATGTGATAATTGATTCTTATTAATGATATTTTAATTAAAAGTAATATATATATATATATATATATATATATATATATATATATTAGATCAATTAGTTTATGGTAATTTTGGCTTTTAATAAATGTTAAATCGGTTAAATTATTTGTTCACGTAGGCTCGTCATTATTCAAAGAGAAATGCTAGCAACACACCTTTTAACACACATTTTTCAACACACTCTCTTTGATTGGTTAAAATTCACATGGGACCCACCAAATTTATATGGGACCCGCATGATTTGGTGGGACCCATGTAAATTTTAACCAATCAAAGAGAGTGTGTTAGAAAGTGTGTGTTAAAAGGTGTGTTGCTAGCATTCCTCTTATTCAAAATATTTTTTAAAAAAAAATTGGTTTTTAATTTCTCTTTATATAATATTGTTATGGACCGACTAGAACGCCCAATCCATGAAGCCACGTGGATTAAACTCCTCAGAAGAGGGCACAACGTCTTGAGGGAGCACGTTAGTTTTGGCATGGATCACCGCCCTAGAATATGCCCTTGTCTCTCCTGCACCGTACACGTGGACTCCAATGGCTCCCTGTTGAGGCGTCGTGTTCTGCAGAAATCGTTAGCACTGCTTTCACTATATAAGGGTGACTCATCGTCACCCTTGAGATTAAAATTTATTCCCACACACACTTAGACATATGCAGCCTCATTTCTTATATTGTCTTATGTACTGGAATGCTAATGTGGTCGCATGCACCTTCCGCTTTGCCATAAAGACTACACTGTCACCGTGCCGAAACATCGCAGACGACCGTTGCCTCTATCTGATCACTACCAAACAAATCAAATATCAAATGATTTACATCAATTTTAGATTTTTAATTTGTTTTTTTAATTGTGATTTATTTGTTCATGCCAAAGGAAGATCATAATTTACAAATAAATTGTTAACATGAAAAACGTATAAATTATGTAAATTGAATGATTGTTGTTAAATGCAATTAATGTCTTCCCTAAAAAAATGCAATTAATGTCTTGTTATTAATAGTTTTTTTATTTACTTGTTAGTATTATGTATTATAAGGAAGATCATATGTATTATAACAGATTTCAACCCGCATATTATAATTATCATGAGTTGTCGAATGTAAGTTTTTTTTTCAGAATTTGTAATTGATATATCATGTTTATCAATCATTTTGTTGATTCTTAAATGTATGTATCGAAGATATTCTTACCCTTTCTTGCCCTTTTTTTGGTTCTCCACAAGGGTAAGCATACATACCTTTTGTCTTAAGAAACCCCGTTTATGATGAACAAGTTAAATTGATGAAAAAGCAAAAAAGAGAAGAAACTCAACTAAATCCAATTCAGTAGTGGAGAAAAGGAGTAATCAATTATTGGAGTCATGAAAAGGAGAACTCCAAAAAGCTAAAAGTAAAAGCTCATATTCAGTCACTAGGAATGTGAAATTATCCAAATTGACATGTCTGGTTAGCATGAATTCACAAAAAGAAGCAAAACGAGGAAGTCGGAAAGAAAGTTGATGGATTGGTCATTGGAGGACCTTACGTTGAGTTGCGTCTTACAACTAACCACTCACGGAATAACGGAAACTTGTACATGAAACCCATGAAAATTTGGCTCGTGAAATTAATGTAGAGAAGAGAAATGCATTGAATCCCCATAGGCCACACTACATATGTAAGTAAGTATACACTACGTGACACGTGGACTTCTTTTGGGTAGGGCACTAGGGCTCATAAAACAAACTAAAAAAGCACAATTGATTTGTAGTTGGGTAAAAGCATAATTAAAATTGAGGGGTAAGAATAGACCAATCGATCTGGAGTAAAAAGAGGTCAATCGTTTGGGTAAAATTAAATCTGCTTCTTTTTATCCTAAAACTTTTTACCGTGGGTAAAAAGAATCTTCTTGGGATATAAAAAGAATCAGATTTAAACTTACCCCAAGGGTTGATGTCTTTTTACCCCCACAAAGATCAGTCTCTTCTTAGCCCAAGGTTGGTCTTTTTTTACCCCAAATAAGTAGATTTAGTAAATTCGAATAAAATGTATCAATTGTTATAATTGTATCAATGGTATTAATAAAACGAAATGTTTTATGTATTATTTTTGTTCAATTTTTATTCTTTTTATTTATGTAATATTTTTGTTCCATTCTTTTTATTTATATAGAATAAAAAATTGAGACCAACCTTTGGGTAAAAAGGAAATTTATAAGAATAAGATGTATCAATATTGTTCCATTCTTTTTATTTTATATAGAATAGAAAATTTCTTGGTGCGTGACTGTGCGTGGTCATGCTATGCTATAGGGGTTCGTGAGTTAAGTCACGCAGCGTGACTTAATTCACATAGGGGTATAATTGGAAATATAGTTAGGCGCGAGTGATTTTGTTGGGTAAAGAGCATAATTTTAAATTTTTTGTTTTAAAAACACGATTTCTAGGAAAATTGGACCGAGTAATTCAGAGTTTCGTAAATTTACTCATTTAACATGTTTATTTACTATAAACTATAAAGCATCCATGAATTATACAAGTTTTTTTGTTGAAATAAAAAAAATGTTAACAAATACTTCTAAGACATTAGTTAAGGAAACAAATATTGTAAAAATGTTTTGAAACTTTTGTAGTCTAAAAAGTGTTGAAAATACTATTTTCAATAGAAATATTTTTGTTTTGTTTTGTTAACTAGTGTTTTAGGGACACTAGTTAGGAACACATAAAAAAAATAGAATAGTAAAACAGTGAAATGTTTTAACAGTAACATATTAAATGTGAAAATACATATTGTACCCAAAAAAATGAAAATACTTAAACTTGAAGGTTTTTAACCACAATTCACTATTCAATAATCAGTGATTTTGTTGATTGGAAAATTTGCATATTTATGCGAAATTTCAAAAAATGTAAATGAGGAGGAATCAAATTAGGTGTAACACTTAATGTTACATTGTTGTTCAAAATAGCTTTCATTTGAAACTTTTTTTTTTTGGTAGTTAACATATTTGATTGTTTGGATTGAATATTTATATGACATAGGTATCTCTATAAATTTTTAGTTGAATTTAAAATGATTTCATTTGTTATTAACTTCTTTTTGATATTTTAGTGGTCCAACTATGAAAAGAAAAGTTACTTAAAAAGTAAACAAGGAATGGTTGGGAAACTTTTTGATCAACCTATGGTGAGGTAACCTTTGTTAGCTTAATTTATTCATTTAATACCTAGTTTGATGTCAATTGTTATATTTTTTTAATCAATATTTATGTTGAGAAGGATCAAATTACATGGTATTGTGTAACACTTGTGTGATATTACACCGTCAATAACGTTTTATTAGATACATATTTTACAAAACTAACTGTTAAATTAAAAGTTTAAATGATATAGATCATTTCTATAAATGTTAAGTGAGCCATCCCGTTTCAAGCCCAACTTATTGCAAAATTTAAGTGAGCTAAGTTGTGTAATTCAGTAATTGTGTCGACTCGAGTCAAGAGCCATATTGGCAAATTTGAATTATAGCATGACTCAAAATGATGCTGAAGGTGTTTATTTTATGGCTTATTTTGTATTCTACCCGTTGTCAATTATAAGCAAATTTTAATTTTTTAAGTTCATTTAATTAATGATGTATATGATCTATATTGTGGACCACATACATCATTAATTAAATGAATATAAGAAGTCAACATTTACTTATAATTAACAACGGTGTGGTGCAATTTTAGAAGCATATATGTTGGGTGGTAAATGAACAAAATTATTCTTTAAAAAAAAAAAAATTATATTATTTCTCTTCTTTAATTTGTTGTATGCTTGACTGCGCAAGTGGATAATAGCCAGCTACTGCTAAAGAATCTAAAATAACCCAACGATGTAATATTTATTTGTTATTCTTTAATACCAACTACTATATCATAAACTATACCATGTTTGTGTTCCTGTTTATTTTCTTTTTAAATTGGTCCCATATGAAAATCGATAAATCTAAAGGTTTAAAAATTTAAACCACAATATTTAGTAATCAATAATAATTTGTGATTATTCTCGTTTTCTTGCGACCCAATTCAATCTTTTTTCTCACGGCACAAAATTAAATCACGATTCAATTCAGTTCTTCACAATTTACTGAGTTGGATAACTTAAATAATAATAATAATAATAATAATAATAAGATCATTTTTATTTTGTGAAAATAAATTTTATTTTCATTTTTTAAAATTTGTGTTAGTTTTAACAAGAAAAGAGACTCAAAGCGAACAATTGCCTTGCATTTCCATAAACAATGAAAATGTCAAAAGATATATTTTTATTATTATTTTAACAAGTAAAACAAATTGTAAGAAATTAAATAGAAAACATTTTTACAAAGTAAACTGTGGCTAACTGAGCATGGTCAAACTAACTTGAGAAAATCAGTCAACGTTCTCAAACTCAACCCATCATTGAGTATAGGTTCATGGGATATCCTTTAGCTTGGAGTTGGGGTAGCATGGCTCAGAATGAGTTTTGGTTCAATATCAAATGTTGTCGTCGTCTGAACCATGTAATACTTTTCAGAATTTGGGGGCTCTAACAAATGACCTTAAACAGGTCAACAAGAACATGTGCTTGAAAAACTTATAACAACCTTATTACAATTATGATTCACTCCAACAAGGCTAATCCATGCATTAGTTTTTTATAGGCTAAAACTTGTATCTCTCTTGATATATGGTGATAACTAACATTTTTTTTTATAGTATGGTGATAAGATCATCATAATGATTCAAAGGCATCTCGCGTCACTGATCTTATCAGCACACTTGACATGTGTTTGTTTCCGCGTCAACAAGTCCCTAGACGCACATTTTTTAGAAGCAGCAAATCCTACCTTCGTGTTTTCACGGCAAAATGGCCACTAGATGCAAGGTTGTGTCAAAAAGAATATAATCCAAACACATACTTAATGCAAAATTAACACTTAAAAAACGTGGGATCTCTTGGTCATTTTTTAGAGTTTAGGTTAAGCCATTTTCTAATAGGGATCTTGTCCTTAGTTACATAGTAAAAAATTATATTTGGTATATGCTTTATAGACCCCACATGGAAGAGACCGGAGGCACTTCTATGGTAAATTGTCTTCAACTATAAACTTGGCAAATTTGGTGTCAATGTCCTTTTTGAGTTCTAACCCTCAACTTTATGAACCTAGGCAGTCGGTGATTGTATGAATTCACACAGCCAAGGATCTTTGATCGTCAGATCGAGATTAGACGGTCCAGATCTCAAACTCAGTAATTTTGGTTTTTTAACGAGATATTAAAATTTGATTGAAATGTGGACCCTCCAATCTCAATCAAACAGTCACAAATACCTTAACTGTGGTGAATGCATGTACCAACCTAACCATCAAACAATCACAAATAAGCAACTGTGGTGAATGCATATACCAACTTAACCAAGCCATAAATCTCCAATAATGCAAAGAAAGTCTTTCAATTCCTCCTTCTTCCTTGTAAGGATGCTATGCATGATAACTTCTTAAAGCCATAGCCAAATTTCAGTGAGTCTGATGCCTGGTTACTGCGTCAAAAAGCTGGCTTTGAAGGCCACGTCCATCAAAAAGTAGATTTAGCTGAGCTGCATGCTCCCACAAAGTTACAAGGACACCTAAGTTGTTGTGTGGTAATCACAATACATATGAACCTGACCTCTATGTTGTCCGAGTGCATCACATCCCCAATCAAGACCGATTAGTCAAACTTCTAGGTTTTGAGATTTGTATTTGAATTAACACCTCTGCTACGAGTCTTGGGGAATATGTCTTTTAGGTAAAAGATAATTCTGTAACAATTCATCTCACTATATATACCACCGAGCAAACCAATCAGTTTTTTTTTTCTTCAGCGCCAATGAGGACGACTTAGTGGTCAATGCTATGTGGCTTTAAAGAAGAGAGTAAATAACAGACTAAGAGTGATTAAACTAACATATTACACAACTCATCATCTTATTGGATGCTTACAGCAGTTCACAGATGATTTAGTCCGACCATTTCAATTATACCATAACCAAAAACTAAGCTCACAAGTCACCATTCGATTATTCCCAAAACTTGAAAAAGAACACGTCAATAGTTCAATTTAACATGTAGAACCTAAGCACAGAGAAATGCATATATTCTGACTAATGCATGAAAAACATCAGAGTAGTAAATACTACAACATATCATACCAGAAATGAGAATAAAACATTACTCCAGAAATGCATATATTCTCTAAACAGAAGACATGTGGCTACCTAAATGAATATAAAAGGTTGACTTAGAAAACCAACAAATACAAAACTGCATTTAAGTACCAGTTAACAATGTACAAATAATTATTAAATATACTGATATTCATCTTTGTATAGAGATAACTTGCGCAGCAAGTTATCCATTAGTGTAGTGGTTCTCTAGTTGTTAGTTCACAGGACTTGGCATAGAGTACACTACTTGTATAAATAGCTTTGTATTGAACACTTTCAATCTAATGAACATATGAGATTCATTCATTTCTCTCTAGTGATAATAATAATCCCTCAAAAAAAAAAAGTACAAATAAATGTAATAAGCATCAAGGAGCTTAATGATTTAGTCAGGATTCGCACAATTTTGATTATACTGTATATTTAAAAACTAAGCTCACCATGTCACCATTTTGATTATGCACCAAACTTTAATCATGACAGAAAAAGAAGACAACAATAGTTTGAGTTAACAATGTTCAAAAACAAGTAATAAGCATCAAAAAGTTCTTTGATTTTGTCTGACACCACAGACCATTTCGATTATACCATAACCAAAAATTAAGCTCGCCAAGCCAACGTTTGATTATGTCCTCAACTTCAATCGTGACAGAAAAAGAACACAAACAATAGTTTAAGTTAACATGTAAAATCTAAGCACTGAGAAATGCATATATTCTGACCAAAGCAGGAAAAACATCAGTAGTAAATACTACAATAAATCATACCAGAAATGAGAATAACACATCAATTTTTTGGTTAAACAGAAGACTTGTGGCTAACACGTAAATGAATCTAAGGTTAACTTAGCAACCAACAAATACAAAACTAAACTTTAGCCTTCCAGAATAAAACAAGGATCTGGCACGCTAAAGTGTATTTCTAATTAGAAGGTACATTTATACTATTACAAGAGTTCAACTAAACTAGATGCGTAAACCATGGCGGATGCAAGAGCTAGTTATTACGCAACTAATAAACATTACACCAATTCTTAGTCACAAAATGAGATCCCGACAAAAAAGAGGAACTTGATCATCAAACCAGTCTCTAAGGACTAAGGAAGCAAAAGAGTAGGTTTTTTTTTTTTGTGAATTGCAGGGGCAGAAGCCCAAGCAAAAAGAATAGGTACTAAATATATAAAAACACTGTTCGGATAAACAGCTTAATCAAGCGTTTATCATACAAGTACGTACTTATGTATAAGCAATTTCAATAACAAAAGATGAAATAAAGTCAAACAGTTTTCAAATAACCAAACTACTTTCACTTATCATAAACTATCATCGAGAGCTTATGAAGCTAAGTTGAAAACAGCATATCAACATATAATTTGTTTCCATACAGTGTCACAAGTGCTTACACAAACTCAAATAATTCAATCCAAACAGAATGTAATTGACTGGTCGAAAATATAACCATAGTCACTATAATAATCCTTAAACAAAATTTCATAACATTCCAAAATAAATAACTGAGGATAAATTTTACAGTGATCCATATTAAAAAATAAAAGACCCAGTTAAACCAATACAAAGATAACCCACAACTCAAATTTCACAAAAACCCAATATTTAAAACGTTTCAAAGTTCATCCTCAATCCTCAAATACTCTCCAATATCACCCTGATGAAGAACAACAATACCATTAGGATCCAACTTCCTACAATCCTGTGTAGACTTAGCAGCCACCCCAAAACCCAAAGGCACATCAGACATAGAAAAAACAACAACACCATCACCAGCAACAATATTCTCTGTAATTCGACCCAACGCACTCTTCAACACATGATTCCCATACAAAAACGACATCTCAGATTGTGGTTTAAGCCATACCTTATGCTTGGCATTCGCAGCAAGTAA
>Ga0315914_1010366_pt1 | contig 11623 bp, 6 predicted proteins | sample MpolenodulesMG_FD_203920 | JGI IMG/M metagenome (GOLD analysis project Ga0315914, IMG submission 203920) | Medicago polymorpha root nodule microbial communities from Los Angeles, California, United States - elongated nodules | ecosystem: Host-associated > Plants > Roots > Nodule | place: USA... | reverse complement strand
GTTCGAATTGGTCTAGGGGCCAAAACTGCCAAAAATCCAATACATAGGGGGCTGTTTTGTATTTTAATTAGTTAGGGGGCCAAAATCGCAACTTCTTGAAACATAGGGGCCAAAACTGCAATTAAGCCTAAAATTAATAAATAAAATTACAATTTTTGTTCAGTGTCTTATCCCAATGGTCCTCAATCCTCATATAATTGACAACGTTGTGAAGTTTAATTTAGGTTTAAATTCAATCACTTATTCTTTGTACACCCCTCTTTACTATAATAAAAACTAAGAAAAAGTATATCCTTCTTATTGATCAAATTGATTGATTTACATATTTTCCCAACACAATTTTTTATCTTCATTAAGTGCTTTCACTATTTCAGAACCTTCCTCTCATCACACACTTAACCGAAGATTCCTATTTTTTCTCTCTTCTTTTCACATACACTTTTCTCCGTATAAATACTACACAAATATCAATCAATATTCAATTCACTCTCTCTCATTTCATTTCCTATTCACAATCCCCTTTTTCTACCTACCACACCCCCCATCTTCTCTTCGAAACCCTAATTACTTCGTGAATTCGCGTAAACGAAGATGTTCTTCAGTGGCGATCCTTCCAATCGAAAACGCGTTGATTTGGGAGGTCGTAGTTCAAAGGAAAGAGATAGAAAGAATCTCCTTGAACAAACGCGATTGGAACGGAATCGACGCTTGCGGTTGCGTCAGCAGAACTCTGCTGCACTTCGGATTCAGGTTTTTCTTCTGCTTATCAATTCGTTTTTATTTGATTAGTTGCTGTTCTTGATTTTTGAATAATTATAATTTCTTGTAGTGAAAATTTGTGCATTTGGTATATATTATTGATTTTGGAGTAGTTCGAATTTCTTGTAGTTAAAATTGGTGTTTTTATTTTTTGTATAGCGGATTTTGTTTGGTAATGATTGAAGTTTACGTTATTTTGTTATGGATTTTGGATATTTGATTGGTTTTTGATGTATGATAGTGTGAAATTGTTGGTGTATGAAGCTGGTTGTGGCATTTTGAACTGTTTTGCCTTCCATTAAGTGTTCCAAAACCTATGAAGCATTGGCACGGACACGTCGACACGAGTGATAATTTAAGAAAACGATAAAATTGAATGTAATTACGTGTGCTGGTGTCTAAGACTGACACGTGTCGAACACTAGACACGCCTTCGATTAGAAGTGTCGGTGCTACAGAGTCCAAAACTAGAGTTTTGATTGGTGGGAAGTATTTTGAGATGTGATAATGTATGTTATGGTTTATATAGGAACATGATGGCATGATAATCATTGAAGAGGAACTACATGTCAGTTGAACTAGTAGGACAGTAGAGAAGAAGTCATTAATCATGCTTAGCTATCATGGTTAGTTTAACGGTTGTTATTACATTGATAAAAGCATTGTTGTTAAATGGTGGCCATGGTGCCGCCATGGCTGTATGCTGTGGAGAATGTTTCGACAACTGCCATAGGCAATTTGTGAATGGATGACCGCAATGACATCTTTACATCGCACATTTTTGGCCTTCTGCCATCTACAAAACTGGATAAGAGAGAAAAATAGTATTGTCAAGAAAGTAGGTAAAATACATTTGACTAGGGATAGGACATCCTTTTAGAATTGAAATGTAAAGAATTAGGCAATGTAAAATGACTGAATAATGCACCAAGTTCTTAAAATTCTGTGCATATTGGTAATAAATGTTATTCTGAAATAGCTTAATGGGGTACCAAAGAAGAGCCATAAATACAATCCCGTACCATACAGATGTAATGTAATGAGAAAAGATGGAGGGTAGACCTAGAAAAACTATATGAGAAACTGTTAGGAAGGATCTAGAGATAAATGAGTTGGAGAAAGACATGGTTTTTGATAGAACACTATGGCGTCGTTTGATTCATGTAGCCGACCCCACTTAGTGGGATAAGGCTTGGTTGTTGTTGTTGTAACGAGAAAAGACAATTACGTGGACAATATTCTTTGCTGGAATTGCAAAACCATTCCCGATTCTCAACCAAACAATTCAGGACCTTATGCGATGCAAACTTTTCTTTACTTTTTGAAAATTGAAAACAACGTATATACAAAGTGAAATAAGGTGACACTTTTGGAATTAAGAGTAAAAATAGAAAATAAAAAACAATGTTATTTTTAAACCAAATTGGCTCTGAGAAAGAGTCCTTTTTTACCACACTCCAACCAAAAACACTAGAGAAAAAACATCACTCTGCTATAAAAGTATAACATTGATATTCTTTCCAAAACCTTTGAAACCTATTGCAGATGATTAGTCCGAATCGAAGAGACACACCCATGTTTAACCAAGAACTCTAGATAAATTGATCTAGAAAAGTTATTTTCCTTGCAATGCTTAAATAAATTGTCTGCAAAATAAGACTGAACATATGGCATTTATTTGGAGAATGATGGAAATATTTTTATTGTATGCAATCCTGAGCTTATGTGGACTCTACTTTATATTATTATTATTGTTGTTGTCGTTATTGTTGTTGTTGTTGTTGTTATTACTATTATTATTATTATTGTTATTATTATTTCTGTTACTTAGCTTATGTAGACTTTACTGCATAGGATCACTACCTCTGTTATTCATTCTGTTATGGTTATCTTTCTGTTTGCCGAGTCTCTTGAATTCTGTTGTACTGTAAGTATGAGTCTCTGAACTCACACCTCATAATAACAATTACAAGATATGCCCATTTTTTGATTAAGATCATTTTAGAAATACTGTTTGGCCTAACTTCTTATAAGGAGAAGTCAAAAATAAGTTAGGACAAACACACCTTTAATATCACTGCCTGAATGATGGACAACACTCTTGGGTGCACAAGCAAGATAGAGAGGGTGGATGGGGTGAAATAGAGAGGGAGAGAAAATGACTCTTGTAGAAAAAAAGAGTATTTTGGTCTTTTAGGTAGTGTTGTCCTTAGGACAGAAGTTGTTCCATACTTATTGACTATCAAAATCTAGAGTTTTTCCGGTACCTAATTTATAGGTATGTTTTGTCCCATATAACCGTTTTAAAATCCAAAAAAGAACAAAATTTCATGTTCCTCATATTTAAGCAAATCAAATAGACCCTTACAGTGAGTTTTAAAATTCCAAATGAGTTTGTCAAACCCTCCACAATTTGATTAGACAAAGACCTTAAGTTTCTTTGAAAAATAACTTTAATTTATTGTCGTCTTATTCATTTGTACTTCGATTCTTTAATGAAAAAGAGAATAATAGAGTTTGATATCAGTAAAGAAAGTGAACAGTTGTTTTTATGTGATTAAAGAGAAAACATATGAATTTACTACAAACTATTTTTAATTACTCCCCCTGGGGCCTGGTCTCAATTATAAGCAACATATGTATTTGGTCTATATTACAGGTCAAATACATATGTTATTCAATGAATCTTAATATATCATTCAACATCCATGTGCAAAGATAGGATCATAGTTTTTAATTCTTATCTAGCCAATATTATACTAGTGAGACTTCCTATGGAGAGTCCTGCCTTCATCATACCTCTCGTTTCCCAAATTTTCAATTCTGAATAAGATAGCAGGCCTATAATGAAAAGAGTGTCTATACTAGAAAGAATAGGGGAGTTGAAGAGTAACAACTTGATTCAGTTATTTTACTATATATAGGGAAAGAAGGATTGGATAAATAGGTGACAAAAGATTGGAAAATAGTTAGGGAGAGGAGCAGTATCTCTTAAATGCCTTGCAGAATTGTACTTCCTCTGGTCACATTTACAAGCAAAAAACAATTTTTTAGGTTCATTGAGTAACTAATGTACATTAGTTACTCAAATAAACATACATTAGTTACTCAATGAACCTAAAAAATTGTGTTTTGCTTGTAAATGTGACCGGAGGGAGTATACATTTTCCTCCCGCTGAGTCTTTGGATAAGAGGAAATTCTGCATAATAATACATCACAATGACATTTCTCTCTAGTCTCTACCAGACATCCCTTCTTCACCCTAACCTCTTAACGACCATCTCACCAACCCTTTCACCCCCAACATTTTAGGGAAACGATGTGAGATTGTATCACAATGATGGTGTTGTGGTTTATTAAAACTGACTGATTTCATTGATTAAACTCTGCATACTTAATGATTTCAACATGAAAGAATTTGTTTCTAGTGAATTATGATAAACCTATTTTCTGTTTTTTACCTCTTCAGTCAAAGACTCAAAATAAGTAATTGAATTGATTTTGTTAGTTATGATGCATTTTTTACTTTATCTTATGAACCCATGATTTAGCATTTCCTAATTTTAGAGTTCACCGATCAATATCTGTTTCAAGAGGTGCTCTACTTGATAAAATGTACACCTACACCTGGGGAGATGCATTTCTGATGAATGGTGATCTACAATTCATAATTTTCTTGTAAATTGTTAACTGAATCTTTTCACAGAAATGCTTCAGAGCGAAAAAAGTTGTCAGAACGGAACAGTCTAAATTGCGACAGAAATTCCTTAATATCTATGGGAAGAACTGCCTCAATGTTGACAGGTGAAGTTTGATTGCCATCTCTTTATTATTCCTTGAAACTGAAAGCTGCTTACATCCCATACAGTAAAAGTTTCTAAAAAATCATTATTGTATTTTATTTTAGTATCGACTTGCTTGAAAGTTACAAAACTGTTGCAGCTCATTTTAATACCATTTTTTGTGCATTCAGGAAAGCTTTTGGTCCAGATTCTGATTTCCTCCGCCAGTTCCTATATTTCTTTAACGCAGAAAACCATGATGATTTTTTAGTTCTTTTGCAAATTTGCCGATTGCTTCTAAAGTTTGTTCAAGAGAGTGGTAATTGTTATCCCACATTTGTCATTGCTTTTACAGTTTATTTTCTACTGCACTTTGGTTGTAAGTTTAAGCAAGATTTTGTGGATTTGAGCATCTATTTCTATTACATTTGTTTTATCCAACTAATCCAAAAATGATTTCCATCAAACAAACAATAAAAACTAAAAGTCATTGGGTAGGAAATCCTATATGCCAAAGAATAATAATGTTATTTTTTCCTGAAGATGTCAGAATATATTATTTATGTATTTTTTCTGTTCTGTACGTTGTCTGTATTTTCCTTTTCCTAAATATTCATGGCTCTATATGAAATAAAATAATGTTGGCATATTTGAGAATCACAACGGGGATAGTACGAATAGTACAATTAAGGCTTGATCCTTTATTTATTCATTTTTGTATTTTCCTTTTCCTAAATATTTATGGCATTATATGAAATAAAATAATGTGGCTATATTTGAGAACCACAGTGGGGATATTACAATTAAGGGCTTGGTCCTTTTTTTTTCTTCTTTTTTTTTTCCGAATATACGTTAAGCATATTGGCAGGCACACTAGTTTTGGCAATCACAGTTCACACCATTCCACACAAGTTGTATGTTTTAAGTTTCACTTGTCCATTACATAATACTAGTGTCAAAACAGGCAGTAACCTTCCTGTCCTTCCACTTTTACCGATAAAAATAATAGAAGTTTTAAAATTTTATTTGATTATTTATTTAAAAATTAAATTATTTGATTGGTAAGAAAGGGAAAAGTAGATAAATAAGTTATGTGAAGAGTAAAATTAGAAGAAAACATGTTACACAAAAACGTAGTATCTTTTTATGTAAATAAATATAAATATATATGGTAAAAGATGAATGGGATAGAGGTAGATGTAAGCCTAATAATTCAATTGAGATGGATACTCCCTCTGGTCCTATTTACAAGAAACAATTGACTTTTTAGATTCATTGAATAATTGATGTATCTGGTCTATATTCTAGGCAGAGTACATAAATTATTCAATGAACCTAAAAAGTCAATTCTTTCTTGTAAATAGGACCGGAGGGAGTAAAATGGAGAATGCTTTGGGTATTATTTGTACTATTGAAGCATAAATGAAATTTTTACTGCATGCCATTGTTTTATTGGACTGAATGTCAGGTAGGAAATAGACAACGAAAAGAAGTTCAATATTGTAGATATTTGAGAATCTTACAATGTATTGAGTAGATACACAAGACATGATAGGATTGGGAATTGCTGGGTCAAAGAGAAGTTGGATAGCATCTATTGTGCAAAATAATCACTTATAGTTAAACTGCTTTCTCATTTGATCCATATGGCAAACCTCACTTAGTGGAAAATGGCTTTTGTTGGTGTTTGTTTCCCCATGCCTATCATGCCCGTTTTATCAACTAGTAATAACTATTTAACTAACTAAGAGGTTGCCTATCATGCCGTTTGTAAGCCTAATGATGATTGTTTGGTTTAGGATGCACGCAAACATAAATAGGTAGTTTTTGTTTTTTATTTTTCGGCGTGCTACTATTTTTGTCTTTGGTGCTTGTTAGAATAAAAGCAATTTGAAATTGTGTAGATATCTGCCTGCATCCTTGCTGTTTATGCAAGTTTTACTGTGGTGAATAAAACTTTATACGTTGAATTTAAATATATGCAACAGGGGATGCTGTGAGACTTTTTGCTGGTGAGAATTACTCATCTGTATGTGCTCTCGTGAACTACCGGGTGAAGAAACTTGCATATAATTGTATTCGTGCAGTACATCATAATAGGTTTGCTTTACTTATTTATTTTAATTCACTAATTTTGGGCTTTTGGCTTCTCTTATTCTCTTGACGTTACTTTCCTCTTCATTTATTATTATTTTTAGATCACAACTTTTACTTTATATTATCACTTGAATAATTTAGAATGGAAATCTTGTGTTACAGCAAATATATATAAGCACGAGAGATATGATTATAATCAACATTAACTATCCTTTTGAGTAAATTAGGTTGAGTTGGTTCTAGTTGTAGATTGTTCTTTTAACAATCCTGGATCAAATAACTTAAGCTTTCTGGAGAGTTGGTCTTTGACATGGTATCAATCTCTGCCGTGGTATGCACAATACATTTGAGTTTGAAACACCAATTTGAGTGGGTTTGCATATCCTCCATGCTTCTAGCCCAAAATGTTTGTGTGAGCGGGGTTTTTTAAGTAATAAAGATAAGAAACAAATTTTGACCTAACAAGTAAGTTTTAAGGAGAGTTGATTTGATCAGAGAGAAAAATCAGAGGGTGTTTCTTGGGGAAGAGTGCTTTTGGGGAGAGTTTGAAATGTAAATGGCTACTGCGTATTTTCAGTTGAATCTCAATTTGCCCATCCATTTTTTAATATTTAAGTCCAGGAATTTTGTTATACAAAAGAGAGGAAAATGGCCCTTGGTAATTTGGAGTTTGTCCATGAGGTAAGTAAAGCTTGACCAATGAAACCACTTGGTTAAAGTATAGCAAATTCTTTAACAAAGTATAAAAAAACTAAAGGCAAAAGCCCGCAGTTAAAGAGGATAAGGGAGTGCAGCAAGGCTGCTCATACACTGCATATCAGAGATTAGGACTTTGTTATCCCGAGCAAATCACCATAGAGAATCTATAAATAACTTCTACTCCATCACTAAATATCGTAGTTGCATTGGTGCCCGCCCATTTGAAGAAGCAAACATTCCCATACACTGCATAGTGCGACTGGATCTAGGTCCCTTTGTGCTATTTTTTAATAGAAGAACAATGCTGTTAGGACCTAGGAGTGTCATGGACCAACTCCCCCGAGATGTCCAAGTTGTTGGGCGAAAGCATATTAATGGTTGGACTTGGAAATGGTTGAAAACATAAAAAAAAGATTTAGCTCATCTGTTTTTTATCTTTGATGTTTCTTGTCGAGTGAAAGTTCCAACAATTAGGACCCTGAATAGATTAGTTTTTTCTTCTTACAAAATCATTACAACACTGTTTCCCAGTAACTAAAACTTTTTTATTCAACAATTTATATTTCTTACCTGCTGTCTCAATGTCTAAATTTTGTTTCTCACTACCTTTTTATTGTATGTGTATTCACTTCTTATTTATAAATGAAAAGTTAAGTACCATCATTTAAGCAAGCCTGAATTATGTTAATTATAAAACTTGGGGTCTACTTTCGGTTTGGCTACTTTTTTTTGGAGCCTTTTTGCTATCTTGCTTATATATTACTTTACTCACCAGAAATCAGTTGAAGGATCAACTTTTATTGACTCCGAAGGAGTCTAATGCATCAGCTATTCCTTTATTGGAAATTATAGTACTGTTGATAGATCTCAAACTGCCATGGAGCTGTGTGATAGTAGGATATTTCTCTCAAAACAATGGATTTGCTCTACTTAGACAGATTATTCTTACAGGAAAGGTAACAAAGTACTTTGTTTCTGTTTTTTATTTCTAGGGACCCTATAAAATTAATCCCTGTCATGTTGATTTTATTGATATAGGATTTAATTTGTTATTTATATTTTATGGAGATTTTTAAACTAAGGGTATGACTTGGGAGAAAAATGTGAATAAAATATGAATGACGAAGTTCTGAATGTGTTTGAATGAAGAAAAGATATACAGGAGAAGAATGCAATTCAACATAAGTCCTGATGTTATTTGTTCACTTTTAACTTGCACTTTACATTTATTATCTTTGTAATCTTCATGTATATAAATTAATTATATTCAGTTGTATTGAAATTGGGGCCTAACTCATCCTTACAAAACCGGCTTGTAAGGTGGGGATTGCCTCCTCTTTATAAACTCTTCTCAAGAGTTTTGTCTATTCGATGTGGGACTTGGGTTTTTCCCAATACCCCCTCATGCCCAGCACTCTTTGAGCTTGGTGCGTGAATAGGTAGGTGGGGCCTAACTCAGTTGTATTGAAATTGGGGCCTAACTCATCCTTACAAAACCGGCTTGTAAGGTGGGGATTGCCTCCTCTTTATCAACTCTTCTCAAGAATTTTGTCTATCCGATGTGGGACTTGGGTTTTTCCCAATACCCCCTCACGCCCAACACTCTTTGGGCTTGGTGCGTGAATAGGTAGGTGGCCCTTGAATTCGACAAGCTCTGATACCATGTTGAAATTGGGGCCTAACTCATCCTTACAAAACCGGCTTGTAAGGTGGGGATTGCCTCCTCTTTATAAACTCTTCTCAAGAGTTTTGTCTATCCGATGTGGGACTTGGGTTTTTCCCAATAGTTGGGTGTTAACCCCCGCCCGAGCACATCCAGAAAAATCACCTCCTTGCAATTTTCACAGATCTATCCCAATTTTGTTGTCATACACTACTAATCCTTATTTTGGTGACATTTTAATTAATCTCAATATTTTGACAACCGCTTTCCAATGATCAACACGCGGAAAATTTAAGTATTGATTTGCCACACCAACAACTAAGAAATGTCTAACCTGGGGGTATAGTTAATTAATTTGACCTTCCTACTAATCTTTGACATGTGTGCGGATCTGGTAATAATTTGCCTTGATTAGGAAGATGGTTAATATTTGGATATATGGCAGAAAATGACCTGAGTCTCTTGTTTAGTCTTTTGTATAAAATCAAACCATAATCACAACTCAAAGTCTTTTATCTTTCTGTTCCCTCCTTCCTCATCTATAACACTATAATTTCGAACTATATGCTTATATGTTATCCTTTTCTGTAAAAATTTATCCAATAAAGAATACATGTGCCAGTGGATTAAATATACAAACAAAATTTAAATTCCTTTCATCATAAGATAATCTGACTTTTTGATCCATCACTTACATGCATAAACTACTTGAATGATCTAATGCAGGATAATGCAGAAAAATGTATCGGGTCGTCTTTGGAGCATGTGCTTACAGGTGTAATGTGTCACATTGGTCAGAAACCATGTATCTGTTCAGACATTGATCCAAGATATAGCTTCTCATTGCAGATCCTTACAATTCCTTTCTTATGGCATGTTTTTCCGAACTTAAGACAGGTATTTATTATACTAATTATATTTGATCTACTCTCCTTTGTGATAACTAGAAGTTAAAAGAGAGGTATTAATCATATCAATGATATGTATCTATTTTATTAAGATTCCTTCCTTGTAGTACTTTATTGAAGTACACAATCAAAAAATTTAGTGGTTAAAACTAGACTTGTAAGCTCTCTATGCAGCAATCAATAGCATGTCAATGAGCAATAAGCTTATATATCATACATAACCAAGTAAATCCCACAGTTGTCAATCCCGGATAGCGGAGCGGTCGACCCCGAAAGTGGGATAGCGTGATAGCGTATAGTGGGATGGCCGCTATTTAAATATTTATTTGTATTTGTCTAAATAATTCATTCTATATTTAATAAAATAATTTTTGTTAAAAAAAAAAAAATATAATAATAATAATAATAATAATAATAATAATAATTTATATATTTATGCATAAATAATTTATATTTGCAAATTTATAAATTATATTTAATTAATTTAATACTAATACTAATTATATACAAGTATTTATTTACCGTTAGTTTATATTATTATTATTATTATCATTATTATTATTATTATTATTATTATTTTACTTTAATATTTAATTATTGTTCTATTATTACTAAATAATATTACTTTTATTTACTTGTATTTTTTGACATAACATTTTATTTAATTATGTTACTTTGCCATTTTATTATTAGTTAATATTGTTAACTATATTAGTACTAATGTTTTTTTTAAAATAACTCCTAAAATAAAAGGCATATGATGAAGAGTTGTCGGTGGGCCAACGGATCTTGGACCTAAAATTAACTAACAACCTAAGATAATCAAGATATATAAAAGACTAAAAAGATGCATATGATGAAGAGTTGCCCGTGGGCAAACATATCTTGGACAGACTCACTCACCATCTTACAATTGTTATATTGGGTCATTAGAACTGTCCCATTCATTCCTACAAACCGGCTTGTAAGGTGAGGACTACCCTTCACTTATGAACACATTTTCAGGCCATATCTCATCTGAAGTGGGACTCTTTGTCCACGATAATCATTGTGTCTTTTATTTCTCCAACTTTCATGCTGGAGTTTCCTTTGTGCGCCTGTTTATATCTCGGAGACATTTATTTTCTACAAATTTTGGCAATAATTTAGAAAAGTTTGATTATTTTTGGGTACATAGGTTTTTGCAAGACAGGGCATGAGCCAACATTACGTTCATCAAATGGCAACTTTTGTGCCAAATCTGATCAATTTTCTACCTAAGGATATATCAGATGAATTTCCTACCTATGCCTGTCTTCTTGGAAATATATTAGAAATTGGCGGAGTTGCTCTTTCTCAACCTGACTGTTCATTTGATATGGTAAGCTTATTAATCCTACAATGTGCCATTTGTTATCAATACTATATGTTTGATATCTTTCATGTATCTCCCTTTATGACTTATCTTTAGGGGTGTGCATATTCACTATCCAAACCAAAACTGATCCATATTTTATGGTTTGGATAAAATCTCTTTATTTTTTGCAAAACAAGGTCAGGTCCGGTTCAAACCGGTTATAATCCGGTTTAATACAAAACTAATTTTTATTAAATGATTTTAATTTACATAAAACAAACAATAACAAAAAAAATTTTTTGCCACCGCCGCTTCTCTATATTCCTCCACCGCCACTTCTCTTCCATCTCTTCTTTCTCTCTGATTCAAAAAAAAAAG
>Ga0315914_1010363_pt1 | contig 11624 bp, 14 predicted proteins | sample MpolenodulesMG_FD_203920 | JGI IMG/M metagenome (GOLD analysis project Ga0315914, IMG submission 203920) | Medicago polymorpha root nodule microbial communities from Los Angeles, California, United States - elongated nodules | ecosystem: Host-associated > Plants > Roots > Nodule | place: USA... | reverse complement strand
CATGATCGATATTTCGACATACTATCTCCGGTTCCCTCCTGCCCCATTCCTGTGCATCGTCATATTCTCCGTCACTACTGGCTTCTTCATCATCTAAGCTAGTTGCAGATATGTCCCCCGTCTCCAATGTTTCTCTTAGGTGCTCTTTATGATTGTCCTCCATGCTAAACGACACTCTTCTTCCTCGGCCATTGTGCTCGTCATCATCCAAACCAATTAACCTACTACCATCAAATCGATTCCCTTCTCTCCGACCCAACAGCCTAAACTCACCTTCAGTTTCCCTTCTTATAGCACTCTCTTTTATATCAGAACAAATTCCAGAGGTAGAGCCATTTTCCAAGCTTTGATGTCGAGCAAGAGAAGCTGAATCATTGAGCCAAGACCCTCTCGCGGCAACAGAACCATTCTGACCTGCTTCACTGGTTCCAGGTTCTTCCATTATCTCACTGACATGCGGACGATCAGACCCATTTCCATTAAACGAATAATGATGAACTTCTTCAGCAGACTCTTCTTCAGGGACCTCTTTGACACGATCTAGTTCTTGTGACATTAGGACAGCAGCATCAAATGATAGAACACGGTGATCATCATGAGAACCTAGGTTAACCTCTCTGTCATCATACATAGGACTGCCATACATTTTGGAAGGTTTTGGAGACTGTTGCTTCTGGTTCTTCCTCCCATTGAACCAGAATGATGGCAGGGGAGAAGCTATCTTTTGTTTATTTGATTGACCTGCATAGTCTGACCCCATTGGACTCTGACCCAGATCTATCCAAAATGAGTTGTCAGATGACTCGTCTTCACTGAAGACAGGGCTCTTTATCACTTCTCCAACAGATATACTTCCAGTTTCTTCAAATATAGTGCTAGTTCCATCTCTTTCAGAGCTGTCATGATCCATTTCAGTATCAAATACATCCCTGACTTGTGCAGACGTGTACGCACCCGAGAAAGCAGGCAACTGTGATCCCTGGTGGCGAGGTTCAAAAGTCTTATCACCAACCCCATCGAATTCATCGTCTTCAGTCCCAGCCAGTCTGTCCAAACCATCCACAGAGTCACTCAGATACACTGGAAACTCGGGGGTAATCTTCACCATTCCTGACCCGGTACTCCCGGACTGATTTTGAAGGCTTGCCATCACCGATTTCTTGATAAGTAGACAACCAAAGCCTGTGGGATCATACCCAAATACCCTGTAAAACGATGTAATTATGAAATCAGGCCTGAAAAGGGACAAGCCAAGCGAATCCATGTCCTTGGGGCCCAATGACCCAGCATCGAGCAAGACATGCCAGTTGTTCTGCTGTGCCAATGCCATCCACTGGTACGAATACTTAGCCCCAGTTACTCTAGACTGAACTGGGAATACAAAAAGACCAGTAGCTGAATCCTTCTTCCTCTTCTTCTTATTGGAAATTTGTTTTCTCAAATCAGTCGAGCAAAGTTTGAGAGTTGGCCATTTAAACCATGCACTGTGCACTTTGGCACCTTTATTTCTAGCACACTGAGCCATCCAATTAACAGACTGGCTGTCATGGTCGAACATGGTCAACAGTTTTTTGTTCGTTTGGAAGGGGTATGATTCAGCCAGCAATTTAAAAGCCGACCCTCTGCTAACAGTAAAAACAAGGCCATATTCATTCTCAGGAATATTTAGATAGTCCATAATTTTGGCCTTTATATCATGTTCAACAGTTCCTTTTTCAGCACCACCATAAAGTGCATGGTTACTCAAATTTGCAGTTATCTCAGACAAGCTAAATGTACAAGACTCCCAATAGTGAAGGGTCTGAATAAAAGAGAAGAGACCAAATCCACAATAATCAAGGCATACCTTGGGAGGCAAATGAGAATATTCATCAGACCTCAACTGATCAACTTTATCTGAGGACAGATACTTGGGATACATAGTGAGGAAAATGGAAAATGCTTCTTCGAGACTGAGGATGTCTTCCTCGGATTCAAACGTCCGTTCAGCTGCAAGGGACGTGGCGCGAAGAAACTCACGCTGTGCATTCAGCCTGGCCAGCGATCTGGATCTCCCAATGCTCGCATCCTGGTTCCCAACATTGTCAGGTTCCATGTCTTGCGATTTAGAGAGTACTCCGTCTTCTGAAGCTTCTTCAAGAGCTTCCCTCAGCTTGTTCTCTTGCAGCTTCCGGAGCATTGACGGGTTTCTTTTTACGTCAGCCCTCGATTCACCCTTCCTCCTACCCTTCTTGTCCAAGAACAGAGAAGCACAGTGAGAAATAGGCTTCCATAGTGAGAGATGCATTATAGCTTCCTCTTATACACTCACACAAATCAATCAGAACCTTATTGTGACACTTCAAACAACACACAAACAAAAGAGTTTACCCCATCAATCTGCAACAAATAAGAACCAAACATTAAGGTTCACCCAAAAGCAAATGAAAGCTACTAGAATATAACGAATCTAGAATCTTTAAGACAACAAAAAACAAGATAAAAAACAAGTGACTCACCTCAACACCATTTTTCCATGTCAAAAACCAACAATGACAAACAAAAAGGTTAAATTTGTTTTGTTTTGTTTTCTTCAGCACCCAGAATAGGTTTTTTCAACTTCTAATTTCAAGGAGAGAGAAAGTCAAACTCTTCAAACCCTAGAGAACCCAGATCCCAAAATTTGCAAAGCAACTCAAAGGTTCATGAAACTCAACCAAAAACAAGAAAAGATTGAATTTTGAGAAATGGGTATGAAGAAGAAGAATCAAACAACAGTAACAGAAACCTTAAACCACAAATTCAGTAGCCAAATACAACTCCAACAAAAAAAACATCAAAGAAGAAGAAGAAGAAAGACCCTCTTCACTCTCTCTCTCTCTCTCTCTCTCTCTCTAATAAAAGCAACGAGCCCCACAAGAAAGACACACCGGTATGAATGATATCTTCACTGTACGAATTTCTTTTCTTCTTTGTTACAAATTTAAAATCCAAAGGAAAAAGAAGAAAGAAAGAAAAAAAGAAGAGAAAAGAAAAAGGAGAAAAATTTCAATTTCAATTCTACACTTTCTCTCTCTTTGTTCAACTATAATCTCTCATTTTTGGAAAAACGAACCTTCAGATTAACAGCAGGGAGAAGGGACAGAGACATTGACTCTCACAAAAACCAAATTTGTTGGTGTTATTAAAATCAATTTTCTGATTTCTGATTTTGGTAACATTTTTTAAGAATTTGTGTTTCTTTGTCCAAGTTTGTAGTGGGACCCGCAAGATGAGGTCATAAGTTAAAGTCAAATAATAAGCTGGCTTGTAAAAAGCTGATTATATTGCTGCACAACTTGGCAAACCACAAAGTCCAAACACCTCAATGCAAACAAGAACTAAAGATACAATAGGAATAAGCTATGTTGGTTTATCGACAACACTTGCGTGACATTGTAGTGCTAATGTTGCATGACATTGACGAATCACAATATAACAAGTGTTTTTCTTCTCTCTCATTCACATAAATTTTTCTATAATAGAGACACGTCGCACATTATGGTTGACCAATGTTATATGATATTGACCAGTGTTTTAAAACCTAGATCGACCCGGTCGGTTGGACCAGTCGGCCCGCGAATTGGAGAGTGCAACGGTTCAAGCAGGCTATATGACCGGATATACAATTAACCCGCTGAAACCCAGTATGATCCGACCGGGTCAGTGAGACCAATGAACAACCAGGTCAGTGGATAGACCACCGAACAAGTTTAGCCCACCCGACCCATTTTTCCATTTTTTATTATAAAATGGTAGGGCATTTATAAAGACAAAAATCCTTGTAACACAAATTAACATTTCCCATTTTATTTAGTTGCATTAGTTAGATGCTTATTTGATGAATTTATTTAAAAACTATGTTTTTCCCTTAAATCTAAAACCCTTCTCTATCCTCGTGAGCTTGATGGACAATGCATAAAAATATGAAATGTCCGGGGTTCAAAAAAAAAAAAAACCTTCTCTAAACACAACCACTAAACCCCAAAAACCACACCGTCATGCATCTTCTATTCCGTTTCCCCGCCGTCACCTGCCGCAACAACCACCTTCTCCTCCGCCACTACAAGGTGGCGAAGAAGCCACCACCGTCACCAACCCCTCCAAAAGCACCAAAGAAGCCTGAAAACTTCTCCTTCCATGGAGTAACATGGGAGGATTCTTACAGCTGGATGTCAAGCCTCAACGATAAAGTAGCGATGCGGCATATGGATGTTTACATGGAGCAAGAAAAGAAGTACACTGAAGCTGTAATGTCTGATTCAGAACGCGTTGTTAATAAGCTTCATTTTGAAATGGCGTCGCGAATTCCGAATGAACCTTCTACTTTTCCTCTTCGTTGGGGACCTTGGTTTGTTCTTCTTCTTCTTCTTCTTCTTCTTCTTCTTCTTCTTGTTATTTATAAATGTTATTTGAATATTGATAACTTGTTGAGTGGGTAATGCAGTAATATTAACTTATTTGAACTTATCTAATGACATACATACATACTTATGACACCGTTTGAAAAAACTTATCAATCAAAGGCATGTGTCTGTGTCCGACACCAGACACAGACACATCTGATTACATTTAATAATGTCATCTTCTCAAATTAGTACTGGTGTAAACTTGTCTATTATGAGGTGTTCGATGTTTGTGTCTGTGTTGGTGCTTCGTAGGTGACATGTTCATAAGTCATTTTCAGCTTATTTTCATAAGTTCTTTAAGATAGTTTATGAAAATATCCTATAGATTGTACAAAATAGTTTGAATTTATTTTATCTTGTATTATAGAAATACGTTATTTGCTATAAGCTGCAAAATAAGTTGTTTATCCCAACAGGCTCATATTAGGTGACAAAACTTATTGACCATTTACCGAATTTTATTAGTCACAAATTTAAATGTGACTAATCTTATTTTTCAATATTACTGTTATTGAATAAATGGCCGTCTTGTGTTTCGCAAAACTTGTTAGGTTTTGTTCATTTTGTGATTGTAGTTTTTGTGTTTGTTTAGGTTGTATTATCGCCGTGTTGAAGAAGGAAAACCTTAGCCTGTGCTTTGCAGAAGATTAGCTAGCTTGGATGATGATTTCATATCGCATAAGTATCCTCCTGCGGGATTTGATTTTAGAACAGGGCAGACAATTGAGCAGAAGCTGGTTGATTATAATCAAGAGGCGGAGAGATTTGGAGGTACTGCATTTATAGAATGCAATTCTTACTTGATTAGATAGAGTTGTTAGGGGAATTCTGAAAGTTGTTTTATCTGAACATTTTGTAGGTTATTCTTATGAGGAACTTTCTGAGATTTCACCAAATCATCAGTTTCTTGCATATACAATGTATGATAAAGACAATGGCTACTTCAAGTTATCTGTGAGAAATTTGAATTCGGGTTCCTTGTGCAGTAAGCCTCAGGCAAATCGAGTTTCGAATTTAGCATGGGCTAAAGATGGCCAGGCATTGCTTTATGTTGTAACAGATGAGAAAATGAGGCCATACCGGTGAGTGGAAGTAAATAGAGTTACTATTCTATTGTTTAGATATTTTTACGATGAAATGGTAAGAAGACCCATTCCGTCCAATACATCATAATTGAAAGGGGAATAAAGTGGTGTATTGAATGAAATGGATTCAAATAGAATGCATTCCGTAAAGCTTCATTCCATTTCATTCTATTTTGAATAATTCAAACAGTGGAATTTAATATTACTCCATTCCATTTCATTTTACTCAAGTTTTCCCTTAGTTGTTGTTATTAATGATTATTAGCTTTTGAATCCAGGTAATTTTTCTTTATCTCATCCTACCACATGTTTTGCAGGATCTATTACAGTCTTATTGGGTCAACTGATGAAGATGTTTTACTTTTGGAAGAGTCAGATGAAAATGTTTACATTAGTTTAAGGCACACAAAAGACTTTAAATTTTTTACTGTGAATACACTATCCCCCACATCATCAAAGGTAAAAGATGTATATTGCAAACTCCATCAAGTTAAGATCCTTCATATATTGTACAATAATTTTAACCATTTTTTAGGTCTTTCTAATTAATGCAGCTGATCCATTGTCTGGCTTGAAACTTGTTTGGGAGTGTGATGCTATAGCTCACTGCGTTATTGAACATCACCGAGGTTATCTTTATCTATTTACAGATGCTCCCAGAGGTGGGCATTCAGTTGATCATCATTATCTTCTGTGTAGTCCAGAGGACACTCATTCAAATCCAAGAAAACGGGAGGTAATTTGGAATATCACGTTTTTCTACTGTTGCCCGTTTCGTTTTTATTATTACTCTTTTGCGTAAAATGCAAAGCATGCATTTACTTGAGAAAGTGAGAGATATGTTGATATTACAATTACTAGTTTTCGTGTTTTTTTGGTTCACTGCCTAGGACAGTCAACTTGACCTTACATGTTATATTACGCCTCATAAACTGCAGGAGGTAATTGTTGATGACCCAGATTTAGTTATTGAAGATGTTGATTTTAGTGATAAATACTTGGCATTAATTGTGAGGGAAAATCGAAATTTTCAACTTTGTTCAGTTGGACTGCCATTGCCTTTCGAGAAGGTAATCAAAGAGAATTTGATATAACCTGCTCTTACAGCCAAGTTCATGATGTAATTGTGATTTATCATCTAATTGAAATATTGCCAAGTCCACCTTATTCTTGTGACAGGGGGCAGTTAAATTGAGTAAGCTTGACCTGCAGTACTTGTCTCTTCCAAAACATGTTTGCCAAATTTCACCTGGGCCAAATTATGACCTTTTCTCATCAGTCATGCGCTTTATAATATCATCTCCTGTGGTATGTGAATGGTTGCTGCTTCTTTTTCTCTTGAGAATATGAAAAGGAAAGAATGTTTTGAAGATAAATTTGGTTTTGATTATTTGTTTGATTTTTGCTCAAGACTGATGTTGCAAGATGAATTTCAAAATAGAACTTTGGTGAACATTTAGATATAGAGACAATTTTCTTTATCCTTAGCTCCATTTTAGTTTGAATCTCCAAAAAATTCTAAATTATGAGTTTTGCCCATGCCTGAGCCTGACATACCTGTTTTGGGTTTTCCAAGTTTCCTCTGCCTGTTACTTTCCTCATTTTTAAGTGGTTCTAGATTTATAACAATCTGTAGTGTGCTAATTTTTACGTATGTATATGCACAGACATGCGTATATGATGCTTACTTTCAAACATTTCATCCTGACAGTTAATTTTCTATTCAGTTTCAATGTGACGAAATATGCAATCATCAAATCCCAGTATGTTCACCATAACTTTATCGCAGATGCCTGATGCTGTTGTTGATTATGACCTAGCAACCTGTAAGTGGAACATCATTCAACAGCAAAATATGCTTCATGACAGAACACGCATATTATATGGTACAAATTCTTCAAGCGTAAGCTTTGAATCCTCAGATGCAAAATATTCCAATCCTGTGAATGCCAATTTGGAAGATGACCACTTATGGAATGATCTGTCTGAGTTTTATGCCTGTGAACAATATGCCGTACCTTCATTTGACGGGGGTTCTCATTCCATCGACTGTTGTTTTTGCACGTGACAATAAGCAAAAAGATGAAAAACCTGGAATATTGCTCGGGCATGGAGCTTATGGTGAGCTACTCGACAAACGGTGGCGCAGTGAATTTAAAAGCCTCCTGGACCGTGGTTGGGTCATAGCTTATGCTGATGTTAGGTAGGCTTCACAGTATTTGGTGTCCATATACTCAATGCACATTCCTATGGATATTTTTTATTTGTTGTATTTATGTATATAATTTCGTATTTGATTCTAAGTTGCTGCAAACTTTCCATATAAATTTGTAACTTTCTAAAGTCTGATCTCTTATCTACAATATTTTGGGTGTCCTGTTTCAGGGGTGGAGGTGGTTATGGCAAGAAATGGCATCGTGATGGGAGACGAACAAAGAAAAATAATTCAATCAATGACTATATCTCTTGTGCCAAGTTTCTCATAGAAAAAAAAGTTTTACAAGGATGCAAATCAAACCGAAAATTTTATAAGGGCAAAAACCGAAAATGACCTATATTACAGGGGTGAAAAACACTATTAACCCAAAAGGAAATAATATTAAATAAAACGAAATCAAATCTAAATAAAACGGACTCAAATAATATATTAAAAACACTAATTATTGACTCATCAATCTCCAAATCATGTATTTGTTTCATAATAAAATCTTACGGTCAAAATTGTAATTGCATATCTTCTATTATTATTTTCAAAAGATATACCACTTTTCAAGTGATGTAACAAATGCCCTCGAATTATCTCATAAATAAATCATCAAGTATCAATTTCCTAGACCTAGCAAATACAATAAGTTATACAGTTGCGTTGTTTGAACAATAAAAGTTAACTTTCGTGACAACAATCCAAGTGATTAATGTATTTTAAATGGGGGTTACTTGCAATCAGTCTATGGTTAGTGAATATTTCTAGTGTCTAAATGTAAATTAATTATGAATTTTAATGTGATTAACCATTATTTTTAGGTGTTCAACAGTCGAAAATAATGGTTAACAAAGTAGTGTAGATTTATACTTATTGAAGTTATGTAGGTGGTTATTAGATTTATTTTTTTTATGGTGTCCGGGCTTGGTTCGAACCTCGGACCTTACATATATTATGCACTGTTCTTACCAACTGAGTTAAGCTTACGGGGACAGATTTTATTTATAACAGTATATTAATTATTGAATTTTTTAAAAGGAAAAATGTTAATAATTCATTTGATTGATAGTGATTTACTAGTGTAAAACTTTTCACAACACACAAATTAAACTCAATAATTTAATCAAATTAATTGCTTGCCTTTAATATCTTTCAACTCAAATATAAGAAAAAAAAATATAAACCGCATTAACCACTTAAAAGTTGTTTTAAAAATTATCCAAATTTGGTTGAAATTTTTTATTTATTTATTATAACTCTTCATTATAACGACAAAAGCCAGAAACTTAGATAACAAAACCAAAAATAGGGAGTGGCCCCTCATGACTCTGGTAGCAACAAAACCCCAACAAACAAAACAACAACGAGTAAATAGGCAATTACCCCATGAAATTGTAAGTTTCGTCAATTACCCCCCTGAAATTAACAAAACTTCAATTACCCCCTGAAATTGCACAACGTTAATCAATTTATCCCCTCCGTCAAATTTTTATGTTAGTCAACATGATGTTTTGCTAATACCCCCTGGAGTTTTGCACTTATGTGCAAAATACCCCCCGAACTTAAAAATTTATATTTATTTTTCTTATACTTTACTCAAAAGATATTAAGGGCAAATAAGGAAGCTTGAGAAATGTATATAGGATTCAAGGAAGAGTTTAAAGAGTTACTTGGTGAAGGGTACTATGGTAAAGGAGGATTATCAAAAGTGTTTATTGAAAAGAAATACATTGATGAAGTTTGAGGAAATTCAGAAACTTCATGATGACAAGAAGCTTGAGAAATTGCTTGATTGTTGTGAAAGGATTGATAACATTGAAGGAGGTGATGGTGGATGTGAGGTTTGTGGTGATATAAAGTTTGTTCCTTGTTAAACATGTTATGGAAGTTGTAAAATCTAGCATGAAGGTGATTATGAAGAAGATGATAATTGTGAGGTCGGTGGGTGAGTGTGGATTCCAAAGGTGTTCTCATTGCAATGAAAATGACGTAATGGGATGTTTTATGTGTTGTTTCTAGTTCCATATTTCATTTTGACATTTAACAATAAAAATGACCTAAGTTAATTGTTAATTGTTTGCCTTTAAAATCTTTTGAGTCAAGGATAAGAAAAAAAATATATAAATTTTCAAGTTTAGGGGGCATTTTGCACATAAGTGAAAAACTTCGGGGGGTATTTGCAAAACATCATGTTGACTAATAGAAGAATTTGACGGAGGGGGTAAATTGATTAACGTTGTACAATTTCAGGGGTTAATTGAAATTTTGTTAATTTCAAAGAGGTAATTGACGAAACTTACAATTTCATGGGTAATTGCCTAATTTTCTCCATCTACTTTCCCTTTATCATTAAAGAAACTATTTCTCTTTCATCCATTTCTTGCCACACAAATCATAAGATACATTCTCGTTGCCTTCCTTTTCATCACGTCCCACAAGTTGGCGTTTAAGTACATGTCCAATTCACACCAATCCAACATTTTGTTTCTTTCCAATAACAAAGAAGAGTTTAGTGATTTGTAAACTGCTATGGATGGAAAAGCACCATTAAAAAATCCCACCCAACAGTTCCTTTATGGAACACAACTCAGTGGCTGATGCCAAACAATGATTGTTACCCTTTATAAGAAAAATATAATCATTCTTTCAATAAAATGCTCAGCATTGGTTAAGGTGCCAATTTGGGATCACACTACTCTACCCTGCCCTTTCAAGCACTTCTTTAGTCTGAAGTAGTAGGGTAATATATTTTCATGTTTTAGTAAAAAAAATGTTTATTTCTATATTATAATATTAATCATGATAATTTCCTCTATTTATTTAATTGATTTAGTTAATCAAAATGGTGTAATTGACTAGAATCTGATCTAATTGGGAACAAGATAGACAAAACAGGTCAAGTTCTCAAATTCTAAGTTTCACTAATATTTATGAATACAAATTAAGTCAACGGAGAAAGCACCCACTGAATAGTATCATAAACTATAGCATGAAAATGAACACTACCTTTTCACAAAAGTTGGTACTCATTTAGTATGTAACAGAGGCAAAGTATTTATCAATAGAAAATCTACCTGATTCAATCTTTGCTTCAAAGTACATCATGGCATCCCAATATGAACAACTCTCTAAAGCCAACATTATAGGCAGCTCCAAAAAAAATATAGATAAAAAAGAAAATAATCATTGTAAGCAACAAGAAACATAAATTAATTAACAAATCCCCCCGTTGATCTTGTTTGTCTGGCTTTGATGCAGAGATAAGTATATTTGTTTATCTAGCAGCATTGTTCAAATGATCACCAATTCGATTGGTCCGGCAGCTTTTGGCCCTTTTCAGTAACACCTTATCTTCAGTTTCCAAAAATTGAATTAAGTCTCCGCTACTTTACCATCTCATGTCTCAGAGCCTTCTCGAACAGTAGGAAGATTTTCTTCTCCGATAAATGCAGGGTTAAGAAATTTTGCCACAAATGCCCACAATTTATATACATCCTCAAAATTAGTCAAAAATCCAAGTGAAGCAGTGACAACTTCAAGCCTTACAAAGCTACTTTTTCCATCACTGCTGCCATTCTCCATTGGCTTGCAAAGAGTCGTGTCTTGAAGATTCAAAGCTCCACGCTGCTGTCTTGAGCTATCATAAATTTGTATGTGACTAAGAATACCAATGCCAAGAGAGATTCCTTCTTTTTCAGCAAGCTTTTGAACAATTTCAGGATTGATTAGCCCCCTACTTCTGTCCCTGAGGTTGAAAGCCACAGATGCACCTCTTTCATATTTTATTTTTGGGTCATAGATGTTGGAACAAGGGTGTTTCACAAGTCACCTATTGAGTTTTGACAATAACAAGGTATTAAAAATAATCAATTGGATATGCTAAACAATTTGTTCAAGTGTGCAGGATCC
>Ga0315914_1010361_pt1 | contig 11625 bp, 6 predicted proteins | sample MpolenodulesMG_FD_203920 | JGI IMG/M metagenome (GOLD analysis project Ga0315914, IMG submission 203920) | Medicago polymorpha root nodule microbial communities from Los Angeles, California, United States - elongated nodules | ecosystem: Host-associated > Plants > Roots > Nodule | place: USA... | reverse complement strand
CCAGCCACTGGTACAGCTTACCCCGTCCCCCACTGGTACAGCTTACCCCGTCCCCCTTAGAAATAGTTTTAGGTTCTTATGTAATAAGCTTAAAAAGTTTCAACATTATTATAATGTATTATTAATATATCAATAAAAATGAGTTGTTTTTATTCTTTTGTCTTTTTATTTCTGTTTTACATCTCTATTTGCAGTTAATTTATAAAATGAAAAATTCTGGAAAAATAACATTCCGGATAAATCTGGAAAATTCTAACAATGTTGTTCGGAATAAAAATAATCCGGACAAGGGTATTTTTGGAAAAAAAAATAGGGCGCGCTAGAAATCCATGGGATGGGAAAAGTAATACTCTAATTGCTATGGTCCTTCAAAGAGTGTTTTCTTTTTACAAAGCTTTGTCAGCTTTGATGCATTAATATCGTTTTTTTAAAATTCTATGTTATATGTTTGAATGAGTTATATTTTAAAAATATTATTTATTGCTAAAACTTATCAGTATTTGAATTTGAGTCGCTACTAAAACGATAAACTGTCAAATTCACAATATATAAGCTTTATGAATAGAGAACTCATCATGTTCAAAAGAGGCTAGATTGGAGAAGTTGATCATACATTGCAGGAAACAATTTTTTGACAATTTTATGTTAAAACAATAATATGATCAAGTACTTCAAATTATAAAGTCAAATATTCATATTTACACTCACAAAACTCATTTTTATTGTCAAATAATTATTATGAAACATAAAAGTCAGTTGTGCAAGTTTCTTGGATTTAGCTTTGCAGATAAATAGCTTATATCAGAAATACTCTAAGAATCTACAATATGCACAGTTTTGTAGGTAATTACTCCTATGTTCTTAAATAAGTTGTACGAATTCGATTCAAAATTGTTGTGATACATTGTTGTAATATAGACAATGGATTACACCTAAATTGTAACAAAATCATCATAGAATGATGGTGCAAGGAAAAATTTAAAATGTTTACAACTGTATCTTCAAGTGGAAGTTAAGCTCCTTCAAAAAAGAGTAGAAGATTAAGCAAACAGGAAAAAAAAGTTTGAGGCCTGTTGTGGAAATTGATTGCACGTATGGCTGATACTTATTTGCTTCTCTTTAAATCAAGTTTACCCCAAATTCCTACACACTAATTTGATTCACAATGGACATCATGCCTAGCAACTCCCAGAAACCCCTAACCCTTAAATCCTATACACTAATTTGGTTCAATGCACATTTTACCCAGCAACTCCCAAAAACCATTAACCGACCATGCATACAGCTACACTTTCTTTCCACGCTTCCTCTCAAATAAAAATTATCAAGCAATATAGAAGCATATATTATATCAAACAAAGAGTCATGGTGAATTCCAAACAATTTGATTAAGAGAAAAGAAACAGGTGTCATTCGATTCAAAATTATAGTCATACATTGTAATATATACAATGGATTATACCAAAATTGCAACAAAATTATGGTGATGCAAGGAAAAATCTAAAATGTATACAGCTTTAATCTTCAAGCAGAAGATTAAGCAAACTGGAAAAATCACCAAGTTCTCTGCTTTTGGAACCCTATAAATCATCAGATGATTAAGCTCATCCCAAATCTCCTTTTCCTTTTGCTCTATGATATCCCCTTCAATTATCTTCAATAGTTTTTCTGCACTTCAAATCTTCTTCAATTCACCTCATGGACATCAAGGTCCTAACCCTTTTCTGATGTTCTGCTTTTTTGGTTGTAGGGGGTTCTTTTGAGTCTCATCAACTATTGCTTAGCTTCACGCTCAATTATATCAATCGAATGCAATAGCTTCTTATGAGGAGTCAGAAGCTCTGATTCACCATCTTCAGCAGCAGGAAGTTTCGCAATGTCAATGATGATTTTTGGAACTTTACTTCCATAAGGTGTACTCAGCTTTATGCAGGATTTTGGTGATTTCTTGTGGACACGTGAAGAAGATCTAAAAGCAGCAGAGAATGAAGATGGATCAGAGAAAATGGTCAGCTGGTTAGCATGAACTGGTGTTCCAGTTTGCTCAATTTCCTCAGTTCCCATAACAAATCAGATAGAACTAAACATACAGAACACTCATCATCACATAACAAATCACATAACAACAATAACTTAATTCATATTCAATTCAAATTAAACTCAACAAACAGAGAATATTGTAAAGGTAAACCGTTATACCTTAAGCAACCTTCAATTTTATTGATGAATGCCGGCACTATTTTTCAGCACCAATTACATAAGTGATAGATGTCATTATTAATAGAGACGTATCAATCATATAATAGAGGTATCAATCATATTTTTCTTATTCTAAGTCACGAAATTACCTATTTGCTTCAGAACTCCCTTGGTTAATGAAGATCTTAAGAGTGATGATCATATTGAGGGATTTGTCCCTTATTCCTCATTCTTTATCCATGTTGTACATGTGCTTGTGCCTTCTTTTCAACTAATTGGTTATTCTTGTTAGAGAATCTAGAGATACAATAAAAAATAAACCTCTATGATATGTATTAAAACTGCAGTTGTTCTGGTCAAAAGCTGAACCTACTTTATATGTTTTTTGAATTTCTAAACGCAATGGATTAAAACCCTATAAACCACAACTACCAGCAATAAGCTACCAATTACTGTCAAAAAAGTAAAACAATAAATAGCAGTCTATTATTTTTCTGGTGAAAAGCAAGCAAGCAATGTTGCATCAAAATGAAAATCCATTTCTGCAGCCACCAAATCATAGTTCTAAATAACCAATTAAGAAATATAAATTATCATTTAGACTAATAATAATTTGTAAAAAACAATAAACTTTCCTCTTCAAAAAAAAAAAAAAAAAACTTTAGTTTATCCTGCAGAATGTAAAGAACTGAAATTGTATTTTAAAAAGATTTCATCGTCTGATGCTAGTATAGTGAGGAAGAACAAAAAAAACCACACTTAACCAAGAATCACTTATTCTGGCAGTTACATCCCTTGATCTCAGTTTGGAAAAGAGAAAACTAAACAAACATGCACAACATTAAATAACTTATGATGCTAGTCACTGAAACAAACATTATTCATATTGCACACACTCTGATTCAGCTATACTTACGATAAAAGAGAGGAAAATTTTGTTCATTGATGATCATTTGTACTATATAGCGTATCACGGGTTTGTCCAAACTCTGCTACACTATAGTGTGAAATATAGCACCACTAAATATAATCATATGTTGTTGTCTGGAAAATGACATTTTGATCAATATAAATGAGAGATTGCAAGAAAGTGAGTCAATTGGTAATCAATTGAGACTGAGATAGTTAAGAATATATCAATGAACAAAATATGCATCACAATATAGCTGAATCAAAGTGCAATATGAATAGATATTTGATTCAGCTATACAAGATAAAAAAGAGAGGAAAATTTTGATATATTACTTGCAGTGTTCAATCCCATTGCTTACAAATTGTTTAAACATGTTGTTATGTCTTTGAAAGACTAATAGTGGTGTATTCATTCCCTATTGATGCTTCTGACTTCAGATAAAATTTTGGTTTTATTCTCATGCAATCTCTAGTATTTGTACTCATAATTGCTGATACACTTGCACCTCTCACATTCTATTAAAAAAGGCTGAATCAAAGTGTGTGAGTAAAGTGTAACCTTTTAAAAGCATCTCAACTTTCATTCTCCATTCTCAAAGTTTACATTTCAAACAGGGCAAGTGCCTAAAACAATCACAAACATGCATGAGGTGTGTGTGTGTGTGTGTGTGTGTTTCGCAAATTCGCAAGTAAAAATTTGAAGTTGGTGAAGAGAGTTCAAAATATACACATCACATATAAAATTTTCCAGGTTAAAATATATAATCCCTAACCTGAATTTATCTGCTAGAGCCAGATAGAATATCAAACAGGCCACAACAACTGAACCAGGATGTCTTGTGCACCATAAGTGGAGTTACCGGGGGCTGCATGTCAATAATTCAGAAAAGAAAAGCTTATAAAATTAGTTATCAACACAAAAGTTCAGACACTAAAATTTCAAATGAAAATCACACTCACTAACAACTCGGGATTATATCGACAAATTTAAGATATACATAGTGTGTCAGTGTGTGTGTGTGCTCGTTTGTGTGTCTGGGAGAGATGCAAAACCTGATTTTCAGAGCTTTCTGCAGCATTGGAATCTTTAACATTTTCTACACCCTTAGTAGATTCAGGAATAGGACTTTGAGACGCTGATGAAGATACTTTCCCGTCAAATTCCCTGGTCTCGGGTTCCTTCAAACTCGATATTCTAACAACCTCATCAGGTAAGACTTGTACTTTATCCTCACTTCTCTTCACAGCAAGATCAATTTCCGCAACTGGAGAGCCCAACGATTTCTCTAGTATATCATTCACAGTACCTCCGCTTTGCATCTCAGAGACAGAGGTCACAGCCTTAACCAAATCATCAGAAACTTCTGCAACTGAATTATCACTCTCCTTTACTGAATCAGCAGAAGATTCTGCATCTGAATTATAAGGTTCATCTTTTGTGTTATTCGCAGTACCGGTTTCAATCACATCATTTGAACCGCCATTGTTCTTTCGACTCCCATAATTCAAATCCTTCGGAGAGTCAATTTTCTCCAAACTCTCCTCAGATTTCATATCCCATTCTATCTCAACAACACCTTCCTTTCCACCCTCGGCTTCACCACCTTCATTGAATTGATTGTTTTGATCATCATCATGGTTCCGATACGCAGGCGAATCACCGTCACTTACTTTTTCATCAATTGACTTCAATTCATTCTTCCCTTAAAATTTGTTATCAAAACCAATCAATTTCAATACAATTATCAATTAAACAACCTTATTAACATAACCTAATTAAAGTTCAGAAAACAATGCAGGGTTCTATTGCCATCCTTGAACTGCACTCCACCGTAAATATGAGCCACAACAAAAATATATATAAAGTGGAGAAAGTAGTTAGCAGACACATGAGCATGAACATAAGAATGGTACATTGCAATAGTCCAAACCAAAAGCAAAAAAGCCATAAAACAATAGGTTAAAATATCAGACCCGTATTATATGACAGAACAATCAGTACTGCTATTTTTCTAGTACAGTTCTTTTGACTCACAATATTTCGTTTTAAGGACTAAATTGGTTGATGTTCTTTAATTTATAAGACTAATTTACTATTTCGTAAATTTTAGGGAATTGCTAGACCATTACAATTTCGAGAACCGAAAAGCTGATTTACTCGAGAATCAATGTGACATATCACAAGTGCTTAGAGAATTTTTTTCCAGATTGGCTATACATTTGTTAGATATAGGATTCCTAAGGGCATAAGTTATAGAATATTAGTTGTTTATTTAATATATTAATTAGTAACTGTTACATAGTAACTACTATCTGCAGAACTTCTATGTAACTGCTATAGTGAGTTAGTATTATAAATAAAGATGCAGAGGTAAAGGGAGGGCATTGGGTATTTTGTATGTGGGTTGGTTTGGGAGAGACTAGGCTCTCTAATTCCTAGAGGTTGGTTACTTTTCTGCAGTTACTTTCCTGTATAATAATAATAGATCATTCCCTTATTATTATGCAATAATCTCCCAAATACCATAGAATTATCATCGGTATTTATTCACATTGAACCAGAATCTAACAACATAATACTGTCCTTAAAATTGTGAATCAAAGCACAATAAAATTTGAAATTTGAGGTTTCAAGATAAAGGTTAAAGTGCATATGCGTTGAAATGGTTTTTTGTTCTCAGATGAATTTTTGACACGGAACCAAAAATGAGGTATTTTAAAATACCTCTCTACTGAATTTTTCATTGAAAAATCAGAAATTGATCAGGGTCAAATTACATATGAATGTAGGGTCTTTGATCAAAAATTGAGGTATGACACAAGTAAGAGAGTTTTGCGAGACTATTCAAACAGAAAAGAGACGATGCATACATGAATCGATTCAAATAGATGTGAATCGATTCACATGAAGTTAGAAAATTTATTGAATCAATTCAGATTGTGATGAGTCGATTCAAGCTGATCCAAAATGAATTTTAACACTTTTTCAAACGACACAAAAACATCAAGACCAAACCACATAGAATCTAAGGTGCTTTAACATGCTACAATCATCAAAACAATACTAAGCTAAGGAACATCATAAAAAACATATAAACTAAACAGTGAGGAACTAAACAATGAGGTCTTCATAAGTCTCCCGCCTAATTCTACTCAAAGTCTCAATCTCTTCCCGTGACCAAGAGACTCAATCCTAATAGTGTTTCCCAAGGTGAATCAATCTCAACCCCAGTGTTTGTTGCCAAGAGCAAACTCTATACAAACCCTAGTTTTCTTGTTGACATCTAAACCCTTGTTTTCAGACTCTTTACCTCTCTCTCAAGGTTTACTCTGATACAAGGTCTATATTTATAGTAAAAGTATCCCTAAAAAAATTGGAGCAAATCTAACCTCAAAAATACGTTTCTGTTTTATTTCTTGATGTAGAAATCGGCCACTGAAAAAAGCCGTAAGGAATGCTGAAAAAACTTGAGCAAAATTGGCCACCGAATTGACACATCCAAAAATCCATTTTGAGTCACTTTCACAACACATCCAATATACAGTTATTGGTGGGGGCGAATCGAACCTAAATGTTAGTGTGACAACCCCATGCGCTTTGAGTTTTACATGCATAACCATTAAACTTTTAAGATTTCAAGTGCAGCAGCCTCTCCCAACAAACAAGTTCTTTAACACATTTTAGAAACTATAATAGAGAATTTTCAGAAAACACAAATAGTTGTTTGTTGCCGATTTTTTTTATTTTTTTAATGTTGGGTTAGGAATTTGGCTTTGAAGATGACGGGGAGGAGATAGTTTGTATAATCAAATGTAAACGGCTAATTTGTTTGGGAATTAGAAGTTTGTTAGAGGTATCTAACTCCTAAATAATATTTTAATGTCTCAATCCACACCATTGTCCCTAGAGACATTTTGATTGTTGTTTTAACAGTGATGATATTATTTCAATTTGGATCATGGCAAAAGCCAAATTTGTCTTTTCATGAGAAGGCATTAATCGTTTTAGGGTTTTGTTAACCAGTGCCTTAAGAACATTGGTTAAAGAATTGATTAATAGAAACTTTGCTTTAGAAGTACAAGTTTCTACCTTTGTCTTTACAATAATTACATTATTTTTGATGCAAACTTATTTATTTATTTTAAACCAATGTCTCAGAGACACTCATAAAAGTTTTAAGGGACTGTCTTAGAATTCAATTTATTTAAATAAATAAACAAATGATGATAATCCAATGTCACTTATTATTATAGGAAAAAAATATTATGTGTGAAACAAGAGTTGTTCCTGTGGATGCTTATTTGAGAGATGTGAATATGCCCGAATCCTAATCTAATATAATTAAAGCTTCAAACATGAACGCAAGGAATGATATTATTGACAAGGTGAAGTTTGCAGCTCAAGAAGGTGATATAAACCTTCTTTATACACTAATTGAGGAGGATCCATATGTTTTGGAATATATAGATTTAATTCCATTTGTTGAAACTCCTCTACATATAGCTGCATCTATGGGACATGTCCAACTTACCACTGAAATTATGAGATTAAAACCTTCATTTGCTTTGAAGCTAAATCAACAAGGGTTCAGTCCAATCCACCTTGCCATGCAAAACAACCAAAAGAGTATGATTCTTCGTTTTGTAGACATGAATAAGGAACTTGTTAGAATCAAAGGAGGAAGGTTTAACTCCTCTTCATATTGCTTGTCAAAATGGAGAAGTTGAACTTGTAGCTAATTTCCTATTTGTTTATCCAAATTCTGTTGAAGATGTCACTGTGAGTGGTGAGACTGCATTTCATATTGCTGTGAAAAATGAACAGTATGAGGCTCTTCATGTCTTGGTTGGTTGGTTGAAGACAAATCGCCAGAGAGGTGCTAGGGAGTTGGAGAAATTAACACTCAACTGTATCGATGAGATGGGAAATACTATTTTGCACATTTCAGCTCTAAACAATGACTCAAAGGTAACCTTATATTTACATATTAATTTTACTTTTTCAAATTCTAACATGCTGTGGACATATGTCGTGTAAGATGTCAAGACACCAAGAATGTCGTGACTGATGTTCAGAACACTTAACAACAAATAATAAACAACTTAATGTAAAGAGCACGAAGGAAATAACATAAGGTATTTGTTAACCCAGTTTGGTTCATCGTTACCTACGTCTGGGGCTCCAAGTCAGGAAGGAAATCCACTATAATAATATTAATTTGAATCTTGCATAAACAACCTCCGGTTTACTAGCTTCGCACCTAATCACTACCCGTGATATTTCTATCTAAGACACTCCTAGATATGAGACCCCTCTCACTTCCCCTCAATCACTCACTAGTGATAACAACAAATACAATCAAAGTGGAGACACACTCCAATAAATAGAATTCACTCTTTGCTTAAAAGCTTTAGAGAGATTCACAAGTACAACTCAACTAATCAGTCCAACTCAATGCATCAAGGTGATACAAAGAGAGACTCACAAATAAAAAAGACAAACACGAAACCCTAAATGACTCTTTTGTTACATGTGTTATTGTTTAAAATTGAGGGCATTTTTGGAAAGAGAAAAAGGCAGTTCAAAAGAGTTGAAAGGAGTTATTTTCTTTATACTAGCGAAAAGACGGACACTCAGGTGCCCATCATTCCGCTCTTTTTATTGCGTTAACCTTTGGAAATTATTAACGTTTTTTTTTAATGAAATTTTGATTTGGATTAAAACTAAAAAAATAAATGTTTGTTGCTTTCAACTTATAACAAACCATACTAATCATGATTATATATTTCAATGACACTAACATTATAACAAAAAAAATATAATCTATTTTTTTAATGACATCAACAACGATCTTTATTTTCTTTCAAAAAAAAAAACAACGATCTTTATTATAGAAAAAGTTGTTTAAGGTTATAATTGAGATAATGAAAAAATAAGTATAAATTACTATATTCATCTAGTTTGTTACTCTTTTTAAATGATAAAGGGAAAAAAACCAGACATATATATATTCATATCGTGTTTGTTACATTTGTTTTAATATTTAAATTTATTCTTATCTATTTGTTACATGTGTTATTTGTATTGAATATTAATGGTATTTTTGGAAAGGGAAAAAGTCAGTCCAAAAATGTTAAAAGATGTTGTTTTCTTTATATATAGTATAAATATAGTATAGATTTAAAATTAAACACCGCAATTTAAATTACTATTAATATGTGTTCTATTTTATGTGGGACCTCCACACTCTATTTTTTCAGTTCACACAGAAATAAATCAAAATATATTACTTGGAGTTTAATCTTCCAATTTTTCTTCCATCATCACACCAATATTCCAACAGTTTTACTATTCAAAAAATAGGTATTACAATTAACAATTTGAATCTTGACTTGATATGCATGTTATTCATAGGCTCTTCAATTGCTAGTAAAGACTAAGATAACTTTGAATGCAAAGAACTTGGAGAACTCAACAGCATTAGACATAGCAGCAAGTGCCGAAATCAAGGGTATATTACTAAGTGCTGGAGCAAAACCTAGCTCAAAAGTAAAAGATGGCTCCAAACTTGAACATAAATTAAGATCAAATGTAACATTTTTGGATCAAATGTTAGTTTATGTACTACGCATTAGAAAAGATATATCAGAGGAACAACGTAACGCTTTTCTAATAGTTGCTACTCTTATTGCAACTGCTACATATCAAACAGCACTGAGTCCCCCTGGTGGAGTTTATCAAGGTAATGCAGGAGATTGCAATAATAATGTGAACACCACTTCTCTCAATTCTAATGCAACTATTTCTCAAAAATATGTTGGTAAATCGGTTATAAATGAAGGTGACTTTTTGTCCCTGTCAATTTTTAATGCACTTTCAATTTTGTTATCAACCATGACAATATATCTTTTGACATCAAGTGGGTTAATTGGATTTTTATTGTTCTCACCAATATTTTGGTTTGCATTATATTGTTTTATCAACAATATGAGGTTGATATCTCCTACCTTTGCCACCTCAACTTTCAATTTAGTTATAGGAAATTTATTCTATTTGTTGTACGGTTTTGTGTATTGGTCATTTTGTGTTGTGTACAAGAGGCTTAAGGTTAATGGGAAGAATAAGGAAATCAAAATTAGGAATAGAGTAGGAGGAACAAATAAATGGTAGTAAAAGCATTGTTGCAACTAGTTCGGAGAAAAACAAGAAAAACCAATATTAATGTCTCAAAAATCAATTTATAGTTTTTTTTCTTTTTCTTTTTCGAACCAATGTTGATAATGTTACTGCAACTCATCTGCTGGTTGAATTCAAGGGAAGCAATTGAGCATCTATTTGTAACTTTTAGTTTTTACTTTCATTGTTATGATATTTTGTGTGTTAAATCTTAGCATATTACGACTCAGTTATTGCATCATATCTTGTATTCTATTGAATAATAGATATTTTCTAGCGTATTTTCTTAACTAATGATAATGATTTGCCTATTTTCTTGTTTGATTGGTGAGAAATCCATTGCAGCAATTTAAAATATCATTTTCAATTAGAGAAAGAAATTATATACTCATTTCTCTCTCTAAATCAAATGGTTCTACAACGATGGTACTTAGAGCATGTTTGGCCCTCCTTATTTTCCACTTATCTTCTACTTCTAAGAAGAAGTGGGACCAAACACAATTTTAATAAAGCTCTTAATAAAATAAGTGATTTTTTTGTAAAGAAGGAAATTCAACAAAAGTGACTTTGAAAATAAGATAAAAAAATGAACTTTGGGAGTAACTTTTCGGAGGTATATTTGTTTTTCCTCCTTCGATTCCCACACATGCCATTATATTTTTTATTTTATTATTTTTCCTGGAATAGTTGGTGCCACATTGTTTTCATTTTTGAGGAAACCGCCAAAACTGTACAACCCTAATTACAGATAATATTTTCTATTTCTGCTTTCTGCTACACATTTCCTTGCTGCCACCATTGACAGGTACTAGTGCAGGCAGGTACATCAAGTTTGTTTATATTTTATTCTTTTGATTCCTATAGATCATGTCTATTTTTTGTCCTCTTATTACTTTCTTTATCCCTTTGTATGATATGAATATCATTCATTTTTTTTAGGGGATATGAATATCAATCATGTTTTATACTTTTGTTTCATTGATTAGATTTTGTCCTTTTGTTCTTTAGTAATACTCTATTACTCTTGTTAAAAGCTTATACTATATATTTCAGTTTTGCTTTTGTTCATTAGCCCTGTCATTCCCTTACTCTTGTTATAAGCTTTTGTTCATTACTCTTGTTAAAAACTTATACTATATTATAGATCCTTTTGTTTCATTACATATATCGTTTAAAACTTATACTATATTCAGATCCTTTTGTTTATTTTAGATCCTTGTTGGATCCATTCAATTTGCTTACCTATTCATCTAGTTGGATCTTTTATTGTTAGAATGATCAAAGAATATTGATAGAATGATATGGGTGTATAACTTTAAAGTGATTGAAAAGATAAA
>Ga0315914_1010360_pt1 | contig 11626 bp, 11 predicted proteins | sample MpolenodulesMG_FD_203920 | JGI IMG/M metagenome (GOLD analysis project Ga0315914, IMG submission 203920) | Medicago polymorpha root nodule microbial communities from Los Angeles, California, United States - elongated nodules | ecosystem: Host-associated > Plants > Roots > Nodule | place: USA... | reverse complement strand
TATGTTTTGAGACTATATGTACTATGATTTTAGCCTATGATACTCAAGTTGAAGAAATAAAAGAATGCCACTTGTGTTTTTTTAATTAACTTATCTTTATTTTCAACTTTCTGTGATTGGCTATTCATGTTTGGTTTTTCTTTCGTAGGTAATGCCTTGTACCAAGTAGTAACAGTCATAAAAAATTAATTTCAATTAACCTTTTCCAATAATTTATTCACAGTATTCCTTTGCCTTTAAAATTTCGTAAAACAAAACAAAGAAAAAAACAAAATCAATTACTACTACTTTGTCCTTATATATAAATCTGCTTTGAAAAAAATAATCCTAAAATATAAGACTTATTACAAATTATCAGATACATTTAGTTTTTTGAAAAAACTTAGGTGCATTTCTTCACTTAAAATACATTTTTTGTGGCTATAATAAACTTTGAAAAAATCATGAATTTGAGAAAATTACGAGTAGTTATGAACATTTTATGTTAAGAATAGCGTCAAAAGCACCTAAAAAAGCGCATAGTTTTGTCCTTTGGTTGAGTACTCCCTCTCGTCTCAAATATTAAGAAATTATTATTTTTCAATTTCTTCGAATAATTAATATATCTGATCTATAATATAGATCAGATTCATAAGTTATTCAATGACCCTGAAAAATGATCTTTACATGTACTTGAGGCGGAAGGAAATACATAGAAAATGAAAAACTATAAAGTCGGCATAACCTTCATATTCCTACAAGTGAAGGGATTTTTCTTGGATTCATAAGTTAGTAACACAAAATATACACTTGTGATTGTTTAGTCTCAAAAAACTTACTAGTCTCTTCGTCAAAAATTAAAAACTTACTAGTCTCAAAATAACTATCACACTTTCTTTTTTCACACAAATTAAACAAATATCAAATAAGAGAAAGATAATAGTAATTTTATTAAATTATCATTTCTTTTAGAAGGAAATTATCCTTGTTGCCATTTTGGAATATGATGACTTTTGAGTGATGCATATAATATTAGTTAAATGATACAATTGGAAAGAAAAATATATAACTTTGAAAATGTCATTTATTTTTGTGAGGCTTAGATTGTTTTTTTTTAAGAATCATGATAAAAGCAGCCACATAAATTTGCAAGTGGTAGCACAAGATAATTTTTTTCTCCATTAACTAATTTACTCATGTGGCTAGTTTAGATAGATAGATAAATGAATTGTCTAAGCCAATATATTAATTATTCTAAATAATAATAATAATAATAATCTATACTATATATAAATAAAATAACATTTTTTAACTCTTTCCGAGAATGGCTTTGGAGCCTACTCACTTGTTTATTATTATTATTATTATTATGGTTAAAGAATGGTCCACCTAGATATATTAATTATTCAATAAATTTAAAATCCAACAAAAAAAAATTGTACGAAATAGGGAATGACAATTATTGTGGGACCAGGAGAGTAGATAGTGTAGTATCTACTTCAAGTCTTCCACAAGCTAATCTTCTTGGGTCAACGGCTTCCTTTAAACAATTATCCATAAAACTATCCATGGATTTGTAAACAAAAACCACAAAGAAAACAAAGCAAGAAGTTGCAAAATAAAGAAACAAAAGCAAAAGCAGAAGTGACTAACCTGTTGAAGAGTAGTAAAGTTATCAGGAATTAAAGCATATTTCTCCTTCGTAGAGAGCTTCTTCTTACCGTAATGATGATGAATATTGAAAGACACTTCTTCTTCTTGTTTAGATCGTGGTGAGACAACTTTGGAAGTGTTTCTCGCTTCAATATTTCCAGAATATTCAGCTTCACGCTTTTTCGCCTGCGAGTTTCCCATCAAATCTACCTTCTCCAAAATAAGATTAAAACAAACTAAACAGGAGAGAAAAATAGAAACACCAAACAAAATGCGTGAAAAAGGGTACCACTTACAACCTGCTAAGTTCGGTGTGTATTAATTATATTATTTGAACAACTTTTGACAATCACAAGGTATTACACGAAAATCAAAGCAATAGAGAGATAAAGTAAAAAATAATGTGAGTATGAGAGAGAAAGTTGTAGCAAAAGTTGTCACAAAATGGATGTTCAAATATCATTTCTCTATCTTTTTTACAAAAGAGTATGTGTGTGAGCTGAGGTATTCTTCCATGGTCACAAGATCAAATCAATAATGTTTGGACACACACATAAGAAGTTTCTCCTCTGAATATTCAATCATCTTTTTTTTTATCTATTTCCTCCTTATTATTAAAAAAAATATTTCTTTATGTGTGTGTGACCAAACACTATTTCTTTTGTCTTGTGACCACATTAGAATTTCTCGGTGTGTGTATTATTATGAGAATGATAACCATTGCTCTTGGGCATTGATTAAGCTATTAAAATAAGTAAGTTTTTATAAAAAATGATATAATTATTATTTGATCAAAAGTCAAAACTTATTAGGAGAATGCTAACCATTGCTCTTGTTGGAATTTTTTTTTGCTTACTGATTTGCTACGGTACCCCCGTTCCTGCTTGCATAACCCCATACTGATTGTTGCACCCCCCTCCATGTACGTATTTTTAGTAACTTTTTAAACTCATGCATCTTTCTTTTTTTTTTTCTGAAGTAGCCTAGTGGTTAGAGCTCACACAATTAAATTGTGGAGAAGTGGGGTGTCCGGAGTTCGAACCCCAGCCCCTACATATAATATGCAATATCCCTACCAACTGAGCTAAGTTCACGGGAATAAAACTCATGCATCTTTATTGTTAACTTATATAATGCTTTAATTTTATTTCATTTTTTTTTTCTAAGCAAGGAGAGAGGACAGGCATCAAGAGTGAACACCGACATTCCAACTAGGTTGGCACCCCGGGAACCCTCCATCCTATGCCGCCAAACTCTAAAGATTTATTAAAAAAGGGAAAAAACTGTACAAGAAGAGGGGGGACTAGGCCAAAACCCTCTGAAGCAAAAAGAAAGAAAAAATGCAGCAAACTACAAGAACCAAAGGAAACCTGTAGTTGGGCAAACCAACCCTATCACAGAAAAAATCTAAATGCAACTCCGTGAGCAACGAATCTAACCAAACAGAGCCCTGTATGAAATGACCCCTATTAGCTAACTTGTCTGCACAATAGTTACCCTCACGAAATATGTGAGAAGAAATAGTTTGAACTCCAAGGCTACGAGCATTATACCATCTGTTCCGAAGCAAAATTGGAATTAAGGAAGGGCATGAAAAAATCAGCAATGCACTAGTTGAGTCGCTTTCCAACCATATATTCCACCACCTATTGGTTGTCGCGTGCTCCATGGCTAAGATAATAGCAATAACTTCAGAATGGAAAACCGAAGCCTCACCAATGTTACAGCAAAAAGCACCAAGAAAAGCTCCCATAAAGTCTCTAAACAGCCCACCACAAGCCGCAAGACCAGCAATCACGGAACCATCAGTGTTGACTTTCACCCAAGGAGATGTAGAAGCCTTCCACAACACCGAAATGATATCTTTTACAGTACGACAATGGGAATCAACCGCAAAAGAATCTAGCAAAGGAGAGTCTGATGGTAGGCATTTTCCCACCGAGGCATTACCAGACATAGCCATGGTTGCCTTGACCTAGTTTGACTTTGTTTGACTTGGTGGGGCTTGTGGTGAAGGTTAGGTTTTGGAAAGGTTTTTGGTGGAAAAGGTTGGTTTAGTTATGGGGTGATGAGTAAAACCGCAAGTGCATGGTTCTACCGAAGTAGTAAAAATAGTATCGTTCCGACATGGAGTTATGAATTCAATTAACTTTTAATAATGATTAGATGAAAGTTTCAAAGGTTAAAAAGTTTGGATTTTTAATTAAAAGAAAATAATAAAAATAAAAGCGCCTTGGGATTAATGGTTCATCTAGATGACAAATCCTTCACAAAACAAACCCTAAACCTAAACTTTATATTCGACCTACTTTCTAAATACAAGTTTCTCTTAAGCGTATCAAAGCTTCTTTTGAAGTGCAGTGAGTGTGTTCCTCTAGCAACCACGTCTATTCTCATGGTTGATTGCTAATAGAATCCTTGAAGAACGAAACTTTATATGTCTCAAGGTTTGCTAGACTATTCTCATGTTTCGCAACCCTTGTCTAATTTCACTTGTTCCAATATCAAAGCTCTGTTGTCGCTTTATGAATTGATATTTGAGATGATAAATTAACAAATACTAACCCTCCGTTGTCGCTTTATGAGTTTGGTATTTGTTAATTCATTATAAAAACGGTGAATTAGATTAGAAAGTAGATTTATATAAAATTAGGGTTTATGGCTTGGTTTGATTAGGATTATGTCATTAGACTTATCCAACAATCTCAAGACAAGAAGAGTCTACTCACTAACGTTCCTTGTAGACATAGAAGAGAAGAAGAAGAACATAAAATAAAGGTGAACTTTTATTCAAAGAAACAATTGTCACTTATTATTTCCAAGAACAAAAGATGAATTGTTGTGATAGCTAGCTGCTCTATTTATAGTTTACAATGACTTAAGCCCTAAGAAATATAACACTAGAATGTTCCACAAGAAACCACGGACTTTTAGGTCAGAAGTAAACTAATAGGTAGCTTGTCAATGAAGCAGAAGCAGCAAAAGAGTCTTCTGAAGGCAGGCACGGCCGTGCTGCTGGTGGCACGGGCCGTGCCAAGTATAAATGACTAAATTTTTATCTCATGCACTTTAGTTTATGTAGGCTTTTAAAAAAAATCATTACATGCATATTTTGTTTAGTTTTATTTAGCATATGTGTTTATTTTATTGCATTTTGTATTTTTATTTCATAATTAGTGCTTTATTATTTTAATTTGTTTGATTTACATGATATTAGATTGTACTTAGGGAATGATGTAATTTAATTTGTGCGTTTTATTTTCTGTCATTTATACTTCTTGAGACTTTGGAATGTAACTAGGAATGATGTAAATACCTATAAACGAGAATATGCATCGACACTATCACACTTTATTATTACCGCTTTATGTCATAACCGCAATCGGGACCAAAATCAATTAGTGACAAACTAGGATTAATTATTGGACTAATTTGAGGACCTTAAAATCAAACCACTAGAAATTTTAGGTTCATTCCAAGGACTTGAGAATTTACTTTGGATCCAACATCCTCTGTAAATTTCTCCGCTTTATTTTATTACGCTACGTCGAAATGCTTAGATTTTTTTGTTTACTTTTAACTTAGAAAAAATTGTTTTCAAAAAAAATTCAAATATTCCAAACACCAAAAATATTTTCTTAATATACCTTGGACTTTAACCCAAGAGATTCCTTCTTCCTTTTATTTCTTAATCAGATTTTTAATATGTCTTAAACCATACTTAAACTTGGTCTCTTTTAATTAATATTAATTAACCTCACTTCATTTTATTCTTCTTATGCCTTCTCGGCCTCTTACCTCTTCTAAAATATTTTCAAACTTTAAAATCAATCTAACTCATCACTCGTTTTTTTTAAAAGTGAACTACATGATTTTGATCCCACTTTTGGGTATGTAGGCAAAAGACTTAGGTCTTTCCAAATCAATAAAAAAATATCAAAAACATGCTTCTTCTTTCCCCCATTCTTACACTTAGACTTTTAAGCACCTATTTTCAAAATAAGGAAATAACTTAGCACAAGATAAAGTAGAAACAAGAGGTTCCTATGGGATACCATAGTCGTTTAGGGTGCGTGAAACCTTCCATTTGCGAAACCAACCCCCGGACCTTTAATCTATTAGGGTTTTTCTGTCTTTTCCCCTCCCAAAATAAAAGATCGATAGTTCAAAGATTTACGATTCAACGCTAACCAATAGCTTGACATCCAAAATCACCGAGCACAAAAATGATGTTTAATTTCAATGTGCTTGCCTCTTGAATGTAGAATTGGATTCTTTAACAAACAGATAGCAGCAGTATTATCACAATAAATGGGAATATTGTTTTCATTAATTTGATAGTCTTCTAATTGATGTTTCATCCAGAGTAGTTGTGTGCAACAACTTGCAATTGAGATGTATTTTGCTTCTGTTGTTGACAATGCAATAGTTAATTGTGTTTTACTTGCCCAGGGTATCAGATTCTGACCAAGGATACATAAAATATCAGGCCTAGAAGCAGTTAGGTGTAACAGTGAACCTATCATACCTCTGAACAACTTATGATCTACCTTTGTTAATGTACCTTTTTTGCTTAAGGTGCAAGTTGGATGCATTGGAGTGGTCATCATTTTATAATCATCAAGATTGAACTTCTTCACAAGTTCCTTTGTATATTTAGACTGATGAACATATACCCCATCTTTGCATTGGTCGATTTGAATTCCAAGAAAGAACTTCAATTCTCCTATCATACTCATTTCAAACTCATCCTGCATTAACTTAGAAAATTCTTTGCAAAGAGATGCATTAGTAGAACCAAATATTATATCATCAACATAAATCTACACAATTAAGATGTCCTTCTCAAGTGTTCTTCGGAATAGTGTAGTGTCAACTTGACCTCTTTTAAAATCATATTCAAGTAAGAAATTACTTAGTCTCTCATACCAAGCTTTGGGAGCTTGTTTCATACCATATAGTGATTTCTTAAGTTTATAAACATAATCAGGATGTTCTAAATCTTCAAAACCTAGAGGTTGTTTGACATACACTTCTTCAGAAATTACACCATTAATAAATGCACTCTTAACATCCATTTGATATAGAATTATGCAATGATTAACTAAATAAGATAAAAGTAATTATTTGATCGCTTCCAATCATCCAACTGGAGCAAATGTTTCAGTGTAATCAATACACTCTTGTTGCATGTATCCTTGTGCAACAAGTCTTGTTTTGTTTCTAACAACTTCTCCTTGTTCATTAAGCTTGTTCCTGAATACCCATTTTGTTCCTATAATGTTCTTCTGAGGTGGTTTAGCTACCATAATCCAAACATCATTTCTTTAGAACTGATTGAGTTCTTCTTGCATAGCACCTATCCATCCATCATTTGAAAGTGCTTCGTCAACAGAAGTAGGTTCAATCACTAATAACAATCCCAACATAGAATGTTCTTGCCTTAATGATGATCTTGTCTTCCTGGGACTATCTTTATTTCCAATGATTAGATCTTCTGGATGTGAACACTTGTATTTGAATGTGCTTTTCGATTGAGTTGCTTGTTGTGAACCATCATGAGCTTTTTCAGAGTCTTCTTCATCTTGATGAGCTTCTAGAGTGGGTTCAGCTTCTTAAATTTCAGGAATGTCATCACACTCTGGAGTCTGATTAGGTTCTAAAGGTTCTTCAAACACCTGAATATCTACAATACTTTCAACTAGCTCTGGAATTTAACTTCCATGCTCTTTGTCATCCAATTTGATGTGCATTGATTCTTCAACACATTGTGTTGCTGAATTATACAATATGTATGCCTTAGATCTTTCAAAGTAACCTAAAAAGATTCCTCTTTGAGCCTTGGCATCAAATTGCTTTAGATAGACTTTGTTGTTTAAGATGTAACATGTACATCCAAACTGATGAAAGTAAGAGATACTTGGCATTCTTCCTTTAAAAAGTTCATATGTTGTTTTGTCCAAAATTGGTCTAATATAGATTCTATTTTGAACATAACATGTTGTGTTTATAGCTTCTGCCCAAAAGTACTTAGCCAAATTATTTTCATGAATCATGATTCTAACCATTTCTTGTAAAGATATGTTCTTTCTCTCTACAACCCCATTTTGTTGTGGAGTTCTAGCATAAGAGAACTCATAGATGATTCCATGTTTTTCACAAAAAGATTCAAATGACTCATTTTCCAATTCACCACCATGATCACTTCTGACATTTAAAATTTTCATTTCTTTTTCAGACTGTACTTGAATGAAGAAGTTTCTAAACACATCATATGCATTATCTTTAGTTCTAATGAATTTTACCCAAGTTCATCTGTTATATTCATCAACAATAACTAATTCATATTTTCTTCCATTGATTGATGCAGTACTTACTGGTCCTAACAAATTAATATGAAGTAGTTCTAAGGGTCTAGAAATAGAAACAATGTCTTTAGATTTAAAAGAAGATTTCACAATTTTTCCTTTTTGACATGCACACACAGAGTGCATCTGAGTGATAGTGTCTGGTAAGCATCTGACCAGTCGTAACTTACTAAGCTTAGAGATTAATCTCCAGTTAACATGTCTTAACCTTCTGTGCGACAACCATTTTTTATCACTCACTGATAGAAGAAAAACTACCTTCTGATTAGTCAAGTCTGAAAAATTGATTTTATAAACATTGTTCTTTCTTTTACCTTTGAAAAATTGATTTTATAAAAATTGATTTTATAAACATTGTTCTTTCTTATCAAACATTACATCATATCCACTATCACAAAATCGACTTATGTTAAGTAGGTTATGTCTAAGTCCATCAACAAACCACACATTATTAATAGAGATAGAAGAGTTAACAATAGTTCTCATACCAAAGATCTTATCAGTCTGGTTTCATCCAAATCCCATAATTCCTCCCTCTTTCATGGTTAGGAACATAAACTTTTCTCCTGTCATGTGTCGCGAGCAACCACTGTCCAGGTACCATGATCTATGTTTTTCCTTTCTTCTTAAGCATATCTGCAGCATAAACAATTTTAGACTTAGGTACCCATATCTTTATGGGTCCTTTATGGTTAGTCCGGAAGGGTTTAGTCTTCTTTTGTGCCTTCTGCTTGAAGTTACGTGGCTTATGTTCATTCAAGACTCTAGGTTTAACACCATTTGGTTTTGAATCCCATGTAGCTACAATAGTTTTCCGTCTCTGATCCTTAGGCATTACGACTCCAGACCCTGAGTTCATTAGAACCTGAGACTTAGGTTCTTGTATCTTCAATATCTGAACCTTTGAAGTCTTAGGTCCAGAGTTATCCACAACCTTAGACTTAAGAATCTTTGACTTTGAAATGTTCATAGTCTTAGATTCAGAAGCTTCAGGTTCTGACTAGATTACAACTTCAGTTTTATCAGCTTCTGACACAAAATAAGTTTTCAAACCTTCCTTAAAACATTCAGAACATGATTTCAGATAAGCTACATTAGGTTTCCCTTCTGTGAAGCCAATTCCTTCACCATTGTTCTTGTGTATTCCATAAATCATGGAAGCTACATTGCTTCTATCAATTCCAGTCATGATAAAATCTTCAACAATTTCTTGTTTACTTAAAGGTTTTTCATTACATTTATCATTCAGTTTTAGAAAAATATATGTGAGTTTCTTTTCATAGTTTTGAACAATGAAATCATAACTCTCATTATATTCTTCTAACTGCTTCAGATCCAAAAGAGTTTTTTCATGTTGTCCCTTTAGATTAACATATTTTTCTTTTAAATCATTTATCTCTTTGGATCTGGTTTGAAAGTGACTGGTAAGTTCTTTCATAGATTCAATAAGTTCATATCTAGTTAATTTAGAATATACCTCATCTTCATCCTCAGAGTCTATTCCTGATTCTGCATCAGAAGTTGTTGTAGGTACCAATCTCATAGCCACTTTACCTTCTTCTTCAGCTTCATATTTCTCTGATTCTGATTCATTATCTAGATTTTCCCAAGTAGCCATCTAATGTGAGGATTAGGCAAGTGTACCAAATTGTTTACCAAATAATAAAGTGATAAGTAGAGTATCGCATCCAAAGGGATTGTCATTTCGTCTAAACAATTTACGTTAAGTATTTTTAAGTTGACGATATAAATAAAGATAAGGGTTAGAGAGTTTCAATTTTTATCTGGTTGCAACATAGCAAGTTTACCTATTTTTGGTTGCAGAAATGTAAGCAGTGGTTATGATTCTTCGAATCCCCCTATTTATATTATTGGATATCAAATAACAGTCATGTCGCGTTTATTTATCTTAGGTAGACTATACAAGTGATGAGGTCGTTGGGATGTGACTAACCTAGAAGGTTGGAAAATGCACCTGTTGATCACACGGTGATCCTTACGTGTGGGGTCTATAAATCTCAGTTAACTAGGTCTAGCCCTCCTAAGTCTGGTTGCACTTGTTGATCACACGGTGATTCTTACGTGTGGGGTCTTACCATCTCTAAGGTAATTGAAAGCATAAACTTTATATTGGCTTTCCAAGATTTTCCAAGGAAATGAAGGTCAAGGTTCCTGTAGGCCTACCCATCTATGAATCTTAAGACACTCATAGCGCACACTCTCTCTCCCACTTAGTAGTTTTACAAACGGGCATCCCTATCTTGTCTACCTTACCAAGGGTTGAAGAGAATGGTTCTATTAGGTTTATTCTCCGGAGTTGATTTTTTCCTTAATTACTAACTAGTTACCTCTTAGGTTCATCAGATTTTAACTTAGAATTAGTAAAGTCACCACTTAAGTACTTACTACGATGGCCAACTTGCTTTCGGTATCTTTCGCTAGTTACTAACTAATTACTTCCTAGATAGATATTTATTAGTATACGAGCTATAAATATCAAGATATAAGCAGCAAGATAGTAATAACGATGTTCGGCCCTGTCACAACCTAAGTACCTAATCTAGGGTTACGATCCATTGAAATAGATAATTCCTAAATAAAACTTAATAGCGAAAAAAAGATAAATAAAATAAAAACAACATTAAATTAAATAAATATCCAACAAAAATAAATAGAGGTTCACCTTAGAACTCTAACCTAAAACGAATTAGCTACACATGGTAACTAAAAACAAATTACTAAAGATAAAAAACATACCCTAGAAAATCAAGGAGAAGATAGAAACTCTACTGAAGCTCCAAAGCTGCCTTTCTCTTGAACTACCATAGTTCTGAACGAGAAATTCTGAATAAGGAAGTCTAGTATTTAAAGTGAGAGTTTCTAACTAGGTTTGGGCTAAAAAGGTGGGCTTTACCCACAAAAAAGCATAAAATTACGCCTGCGCCCCTCACATTTCAAATGCTCGGAGTGCATGGAGCATGCCCAAGGCGCATGAAGTGCATCTTGGGATATGTCCAAGGCGCATGGCAAGTTTTTTCCATGCCCAAGGCGCATCCCATGTGCCCAAGGCGCATGGTTTTGCTTCCTTGGCCTAGTTTCTACGATTTTCATCGTTTTTAGGTCTTCGTCTTCAAATAACTTGCCTCGAAACTTGGGAACAAAATTCCTGAGGCCTCTTGAATCTTCATTCTTGGTCTTCCCAAAGTCTACACAAATCTTTGAATGTTCTTGATTTGCCGATTTGCATGATTTCTTCGTGAATTACTTCAAAAACACCCCTAAAATTGCTATGTTTTGGGAAAAATAGAATTACATACTCAAATATAGAAAACATTACAAAAGTTCTGAAATCATTGATGTAAGATTTTTACATGTCATAAACTATTTACACGTAAGTATAATAGGATCGTGTCCGCAGGGAGTTGCGTATTTCATAAGCATTTTCACAATATTCATCACGTTAAGTGTTTGTGTATAAATTGTTTGTTTGTGTAAAACTATTGTTCTATTCGACATAAAAGTAAAACGATAAGAGATAGGGCTATTTCGCTTTGGGTCAGAGACATAAACCAAGCGTAACAGCTGCAATCTCTCGACCAAGTAACAGATTCTAGGTTATTAAACGA
>Ga0315914_1010359_pt1 | contig 11629 bp, 8 predicted proteins | sample MpolenodulesMG_FD_203920 | JGI IMG/M metagenome (GOLD analysis project Ga0315914, IMG submission 203920) | Medicago polymorpha root nodule microbial communities from Los Angeles, California, United States - elongated nodules | ecosystem: Host-associated > Plants > Roots > Nodule | place: USA... | reverse complement strand
TCTCTCTCTCTCTCTATATATATATATATATATATATATATATATATATATAGACACACACACACACACACACATGTGTGTGTGTGTGTGTTTGATTTTATACTAGTGCACTTTACTCTGCTTCAGACTCTTAACAGGACTCTGTTTCGAGACAGACTCTAAAATGTTTTACAAACACTTAGAAAAAGTTTTACAAAATTCAACACAATTAAATCTCTTCTTGTGTTTTTCTCACCTTCAGTTGGCATCAGAGTTTGGTTTGTTGCTTTACACTTAACCATGTCACAAAAGAGATCCTGAAAAAAAACATTTCAGCTTCAAACATCCCCGATTTTGGTTCTAGTGGTTATGTTAACAATAACAATGATGTGACTTATGATTATAACTATAATGTTTCAACCTCTGATAAAAAAAAATATTAAGCTAGACCTCCATCTTTCAATGGAGATGCTGTATAATTTATTTGGAGGAAAAGTAAAATGTATATTCATATCATTGGTGTTGATGATGAGTTATGGGACATCATTGAATATGTGTCAGTTTCCATGTAGATCTTGAGGGAATGGTGGTGGATAGAAAGAGTTTGTTTGAGGCTCTGATGAGTCAATAAATTAGTGTTTTTAATATATATTATTTGAGTCTATTTTATTTAGATTTGATTTTGTTTTATTTAATATTTCCTTTTAGAATTATTTTACTTCAATTGCAAATTATTATATTTCAGGAACAAATATATAAAGATTTAGTCTTGGAGCAAAGGAAAGAGGATTAGGAGCTGATTCAGGATGAAAATATGAAATATGAGACAAAAATATGTCACTCCCCAAAGTCAGAGACTTGGCACGGCCCGTGCCACCAGCAGCATGGTTGTGCCAACCTTCAGGATCCACTTTTGCTGCTTCTGCTTCATGGACAAGCTACCTATTAGTTTACTTCTGACCTAAAAGCCCGTGGTTTCTTGTGGAACATTCTAGTGTTATATTTCTTAGGGCTTAAGTCATTGTAAACTATAAATAGAGTAGCTAGCTATCACAACAATTCATCTTTTGTTCTTGTAAATAATAAGTGACAATTGTTTCTTGAATAAAAGTTCACCTTTATTTTATGTTCTTCTTCTTCTTCTTCTCTTCTATGTCTACAAGGAACGTTAGTGAGTTGACTCTTTCTGTCTTGGGATTGTTGGATAACTCTAATGACATAATCCTAATCAAACCAAGGCATAAACCCTAATTTTATATAAATCTACTTTCTAATCTAATTCACTGTTTTTATAATGAATTAACAAATGCCAAACTCATAAAGCGAAAACGGAGGGTAAGTATTTGTTAATTCATCATCTCAAATATCAATTCATAAAGCGAAAATGAAGCTTTGATATTGGAACAAGTGAATTTAGACAAGGGTTGCGAAACATGAGAATAGTCTAGCAAACCTTGAGACATATAAAGTTTCGTTCTTCAAGGATTCCAATAGCAATCAACCATGAGAATAGGCGTGGTTGCTAGAGGAACACACTCACTGCACCTCGAAAGAGGCTTTGATACGCTAAAAAGAAACTTGTCTTTAGAAAGTAGGTCGAATATAAAGTTAGGTTTAGGGTTTGTTTGTGAAGGATTTGTTATTATGATGAACCAATAATCCCAAGACGCCTTTTATTTTTATTATTTTCTTTTAATTAAAAACCCAAACTTTTTAACCTTTATTCTAATCATTATTAAAAGTTAATTAAATTCATAACTCCCTGTCTGAACGATACTATATTTTTACTACTTCGGTAGAACCGTGCACTTGCGGTTTTACTCATCAAGCTCAAAGAAAGATTTACAGGAAGCACCATAAAGTATGTGTGATTTTGGTTGAAGCTCTACCTCATTTAGAGTACACCAAAATTACTGATAAATCAACTTCTAAGGCTATCTTTGAATCATTGTGCTCTATTTATGAAAGAAATCAACAGGTGAAAAAGGCCAAGGCTAATCTTTTGGTTCAATAGTATGAACTCCTCATAATGAAGGAGGATGAAGATATTGAAACCATGTTCTCAAGGTTTCAAACTGGTGTATCTGACCATCAAGTTCTGAACAAGAGTTATACTACTTCTAACCATGTAAATAAGATTTTGAGAAGTCTTCATTTTAAGTGGGGACTTACTGTCACTGCTATTCAGGAAGCAAATTATTTTAACAAGCTTATCTTGGATAACTTTATATCTCTCAAGAGTCATGAGATGGAGCTTATAGGTAATAAGCCAGCTAAGAAATCCAAATCTATAGCTATGGAGTCTATGGAAAAATATGTAAAAACTCTTCAGGTTGTAGAATCTGAAGATGAAGTTCCATGTGAAGGTTATTGGCCTATGTCTTGGGTTTGTCAACAAGACTGCAATATTTGAAAGGTTTGGCACCTTTTTGCACAAAAAACATATTCGCAATTGCTTCCTCTTCATCATAAACCCAAGAACAAGCTTCAACAAGTACAAGAATATGCAGCAGCAACAACAACAACAACAACACAAGCTTCAACAAGAAATCCACATATTCACAGATTCACAAAATTTCAACAAGAAATTCACAAATTCAGAAAGCTTCAACCCATGCCAGATTTGACAAACACAAACCCAAAAAGCTTAAGCACAAATTCACATTTCAATTTCATCCTTAACATTACAATTTCATCCCTAATCTTTTATGGATTTTTAAGTCGAACTGCAAAATACTCTAGATCCCCAAATCGATTTCGAAAAAATTTAACCATATTCCCACCTTCATGAATTTGCTGGATTTGTAGGGTTGGTTTGGATTTGGATTTGAGTTTGGAAAACTCAAACCATTTTTCCCCTTCATAAATTTCAATTTTTTTGTGAGTTTTCTCCTAATGTACTTGATGAATTTGATGAGATAGGGGATGAAAAGAGAGGAAAGGTTTGCTTTTTGGTTGGAAGATGAGAAGATCCGAGAGAGAGAGAGAATGAAAGATGTGAGAAAATATGAAAATATTAGATTTTTGTGTTTTTAATAAGTTTTTTTTAATTTAAGTTTTTGAATTTTTAAAAATGGAAATAATTCTAAATTCTAGGTGGATTTAAAAAATATTAAACTTACACAATCAACATGTCACGTCAGCAGATTCTGCTGACAAATTTAAGAGAGGGGCCAAAAGTGGAAGAATCTCAAATGATAGGGATGAAATCTAAACTTTTTTTTTACAGGGACCAAAATCGGAATTCAATAATATTACAGGGACCAAAAGAGGTATTAACCCTACTTCATATTTCTCTTGTATTAAATGGGTGTATGAAATTTAGAGGTGTCTATTTATCATTGTTGTAATATCAATTTTTGGCAAATCAAGGAGAGATGAGGCTTGCTTGCAGGGCCGACCTTGTGCAAGAGCATCAAAGACCTTGGCACAAGGCCTCAAACTTAAAGGGGACTCAAAATTTGAAAAAAAAGAAAAAAAAACTTGTACCTACGGACAAAATCCGTCACTAAATGTCATTTTTCTGTAGGTAAAATTCCATAATTCAACTATTTTATTGTCAATTATACAATGTTTGTATGTAAATGTCTATTTGTCTGTGGGAAAAAGTCGTAACGTATGTTAGTCATTCTAAGTGGTGTTGAATTTTTTTTATCAATACTTTTTAAATTAAAATTGTCAAGATTACAGTGGGGCCTCCGAATTGTTGGAGACAACCTTGCTTGCTTGTAGAATGCATGTGTGAATTATTATACTATTGATATAGATAGATATCTTGTGTTTCTGTCCCTGTGAACTTAGCTCAATTGGTAGGGATAATGTGAAATATATGTGGGGCCAGAGTTCGAACCTTTGAATATTCTATTTATTTAGCATAAAAAGGTGAACTTTTAGGATAACAATTAACAACATACCCAAACCCAAACAAAGCTAGCACTACCCTTACACACACCTTATTATAAATATATGTGTGTGTATGCAGTCTCTAGAATTCCAACACCAATCATAAAATAAACATGAAGCAATCTTCAATCTACTCAAAGACCAAAGCTAAGTGACTAGCTTTAGTTCGTCGACAATGTCATCTTTATCTCTAATCTTATTATTAAAAATTCTCTCATTTCGTCATTTCCAAATCTCTAATCTTATTATTAAAAATTCTCCCATTTCATCATTTCCAAATGATCCAAATGGTGGTATGTCAAATCAACCAAAACCCTCTTTTGAGTTGCTTTGTTCTCCCCCATTGCTCCAACACTCCAAATGCATAAACAAATAATTTGGAGTTATGAAATTCAAATCAAACAAGAGAAAACCTTTCGCCACAATATTGATACAACATCACAATGCAAGAAAATATGATTTGTTGTTTCGAGCCTATTATTGAACATTCCTTAAATTATAGAATCTTTCGGAGGTAACATGTTATGAATCACAAGGTTATCCCACATTGGGATTCGATCAAGAAGAAGCATCCAAGAAAAGAAAAAAAAAACCACCTTTGACGATGCAAGGGGCTTCCAAAGGTAATTGAAGACCCCCTCTACCAATGTACTCAAATCGCCGTAAAAAAAAGATATCAAATTAAAAATATTCATCCCTCCTCCGGCATCCGCCACCAAGAATCTTCCTCCTGCACCCCTCTAAGACCTTGGGGTTCTCCCAACATTACATTAATAAGCCCCAACTTCCAATTAAAGATTAGTGCCATATATGATGTACTCAACCTCTTTATTGGTTTTAAGTTTTTTGTCTTTATTTTTTAAAATGTTTTTCCAAAACTTAGATCGTTTCTGAAAATGGTTTTAGAGACTTCTAAGCCAAAATAAATTTATAAAACACAATTCATACACTATTTCTTGTGTTTATCACTATGTTAAAATTATGTCGAATCATTGGTCTAGTCACAATAACGACACTTGAGGTCAATGATTTATCTATATACTCTCTTTTACCTAATAATGGGTGTGTTGAACATTAAATGGTGGCTATATGCCTTATCGAGGAGCTCATATATCTATGCTATATATAAAGAAAACTATCTCTTTCAGTATTTTTGGTTTGATTTTTCTTTTTAAAAATGCCCTTAATTTTCAATACAAATAATACATGTAACAAATAGATAGGAATAAACTTAAATATTAAAAAAATGTAACAAACACGATATGAATATATATATTTTTATTTTTTTTCTTTATCATTTAAAAAGTGTAACAAGTTAAATGAGTATATTATACTTAATTTTTTATTATCTCAATTATACCATTAAACAACTTTTTCTATAATAAAGATTGTTGTTGGTGTTATTGAAATAGATTTTTTTTGTTGACAAGATGTTATTGAAATAGATAATCATGTTTAATTTGATTTGTTATAACTAGAAAACAACAAATATTTATATTTTTAGTTTTAATCAAAATCAATCTTTTTTAAAAAGAACATAGTTTATAATGTTGAAATTTTTGCGCAGTAAAAAGAGGGGAAAATAATAGTGGACCCTTTTTGCATGCACGACCTTATATGATCTGTACTCCAATACCTTCGTATGCGTGCGCGATCATATATACTGTATAGTTAAAATAGTTATTAGACTTTTCATTAATTAATAGGATAAAAGTAATCTCATTTTGTATTAAACTAATGGACATTCCATGTCCGTCTATCCACAATTTTATCTATTGTATTTGTTGTATTTATACTTTATATGCTTTTAAACATAAATAAAAATTTAAGATTGTTGTCCCCATGAGTTTAGTTCATTTGGTAAAGGATAATGCACAATTTGTGCAGGGGTCAGGGTTCGAACCCCGAACACCTCACTTATTCATCTTTAAGGTGAATTTCTCTAGTCACTAGGCTACTTGACAAAAAAATTAATTTAAGATTGTTATTGGTAAATTAGGAATAGAAAAATATTTAACTGAAAAATATATGGTTTTGGCATGAATTTTGATATAAATTATATTTGAAAAATAATAAGGTTGCTAAGGATAATTTTTCCAAAAAATGTCTTACCAAAAATAATTATTTTGTGGTTAACTACAAAGTTGTATTTATATAATGATCTAAATTATATAAATTTATTTTATTATAATGTTGTTACAAACATTATGTTAAAAAAAGTATTTCATACAGACGCACATATAAACACTACATAGTATATATATTTTTTAAGAGTAATATATTTTTAGTTCCTATAAATGTTTTAGTTTTTGTTATTATAGTACCTACATAGTTATGGTCTTTTCTACTCCCAAAAATATTTTCAATCCTTTTCGTCCCTAAAATTTATTGCGGACTAGCATCATCACCACTAGGACTATTATACACTTTTTTAAGGCATTTGGTTATGTTCTTGTGATTGATTTGGAGAATTTGAGGATTATGCATCTTCAACAATCCTAAATTTCGATGTTTAATATGATTTATTCCTCCGATCTTTTGTGCTTTTGACCGTTGCAGACCTGGCTTGTTTGAAGGTTTTGTTCCTAATTTGGGTGGTTCCTCCTCCATCATATGATCCTTTCATACTCCGTTCTGCCGCCGCTTGCGAGAACTATTTTTATTCAGGTGGATTCAGTTCTTCTAGTGGTTTGTTCGTGTTTTGGGTTTGTAGATGTTTTCACTAGATCGAGTTCGGTTAAGTGAGTGGTCTCCTGTTCCAAGGTGCTTCTCCTTCTCTTTCATGGGGGGGGGTGTTTGGCTTTGTGTTTTCATGTTTATATTTGTTGCTTTTGACAGGAGATTTGGGCAATTATCATAGTTGAGCCCTATTTGTGTATGTGGCTCCATTATTAAACTCGAAAGGGACTGTTTCTGGTTTTATTAATCTGAAAGGGTCTGTTTTTGGTTTTATTAATCCGAAAGGGTCTGTTTGAATACTAACGTGTTAGACTTATCCCTCGATGTGAGTTCTTACGCGTCTGATTGAAATTGGTTGTTGTTGGTGGTATGTACCCTTTGATTCTTCGATGTTCCGGCTTTGTTGAGATTTGCAAGTCTTAAGGCGTCAAGCCTACCCCACTCTAGTACCAGATTTTATTCGTCTCAGTCCTTGTGACTATTCTCGGATTATTATGCTCGAAAGAGATTTTATACTTGCTGCTTTACTCATGGAGTTGGTACTTGGATCTTGATCTGTGTTGACGGTAGATCCATTCGCTAGGTAAACACTTGAATTTCTATTCACAAATGTTCACTTTTCATCTTTTTGTAACCTTGTTTAACTCTCGTACGCGGGTTTGCTGGGTTGCATTCGTGATAAGCGATTGTTTGTTTGGATTGTTTCAGGCTGGTCCACTAGGTTTGATTTTTCACTTTGTATTCCCGTTTGGGTTGTACTTGAGTCACGTCTAATGTCCCAGCACTCTTTGTGTCTCTTTGTTTTTTTTTATATACATACATTATATAATATATACTTACTATATATAAAGAAAATAGACTTCAAGTGGATAAATATTTTGGGTTGTATTTTTTAAAATTCCAATTACACGTTAGCACAATAAAAAGAGTAAAAGGACGGACACGTGAGTACCCATCTTTTCGCTAGTATTTTATAATGTCAATGTGATAAGTTTACATTAATTTATTTGTGTTACACAATAAACAATACAAAAGTTGTTTTGCGACAAATGACTGTCATGTGTTGTTCTTCTTAACCTGTCATAAAAATCAAAAGGTAAAAAAAATAAAGTGAGATATATAATAAAGTTAACACAAGTCTGACATAAAAATAACATTATAGGCTTTAAAATAAACAAAATCATTTTTGAACTTAACTATTAAACGCAGTAACAATCATTATGGATACACTTCCCAACTTTAGAAACGATGCACAAATAATTTGGACAATCAGCGTCAATGTTGCAACTACGATATGCTATGATGTGAAACAAGTATAAAGGAATGTTAATATAAAATATGATGAAATATTGTGTGTAATTAAGAAAATCTGGAAAGGGTGAGAAAATGGGGTTTACCATCGATGTTGATTACAACAATAAATATTGAAAGAAATAAAACTATAGCATAAACAAACTTTAAAATTCCAGCCATATTATTTCTCCTTTGCATGTAATAGAAATAAACCATTTGTTTCTTTAATTTATAATGTGAAAAACACCATATTCTAATTCCTTTAATTAAAATATATATAATTTGTTACAAGAAACCATTCGTCAAATTGAAATTTTAATAAAATGTCTTCAAAGTATTTCAATATGTCTCTTGACCCTTTATCCCATTAAAGTGATCTAGCATACAAATTATGTTGGCAATAAGAGTTAGTTAATTTTTTATCAACCTTTTATTATTATGACTTGTATTTATTGTGTAGCCTTTCATTGTTTCTTTTTGTTGGATATCATACCTAAATTTAAAATATTCTAAAATCAAATTTAATTTCTATAAAATATGTTGTATTGTTTGTTAGTTTTTTTAAGGGAAAGATGCCTATTACATTTCATTGATAATAAGAGTTTCAATACAATTGGGTATATCAAAATAAACAGCGGGACTAGCTAGTAATGTGGCTTCTCTTGCAAGAGCATGAGCAACCACGTTGGCTTGTAGCCTAACAAACTCCACCCTAGAGTTAGAAAAGAAAGAAGTAAAGAAAGAACGACAAGATGAAATAAGCAACCAAATTCGGACGTGTCGTTCTTAGTAAAAAGAAAAGCATCGGATGTCATCTTAGAATCCGTTTCAAAATCCTCGCTATCAAATTGCATGTCACTCAGCCATTGTAAAGCCGAATGCAAGCCCACATCAACTAAAACTAGACAAGGATAAGTAACTGTCTTGGCCAGAACAAAGATACCTTCTGTATCATGAACACAAATGTCAATACCTGTACGCTTGAGAGAAGAAGAGAAGGCAGCGTCAATATTGCATTTGTATCTTCCAGGAATAGGGTGCTGCCACCTATGTACAACATGTGGTGCCGAAGTGGAAGCCCCCCACCCCCCATCAAGAGGCGGTGACAGTTGATGCAAGAACTACGGGGGTGTTAGCCAACAGCCAGTCAACGACCATGTTCCTAGCACGTTCCACAACTGTAGCACTGGTTTCCATAACATCATCCCAAACTCTAAGCTTACGGTGTTTCCAAATGCTCCAAAGCACAATTGTCAGGCGTTGTGACAGATTCATCAAACTATTGATGGTAAAATTTTGAACAAAATGAGCAACTGGAATATCACTAGTAATGCACTCCCTATTAGGTAACCATGGTTCATTTAGAATAGAGATAGACGCACTTGAACCTATACTCCATCTTTCACCACCACACACAAGGAACCTAGCCTGCATGATACTGCGCCAGACGTAGCTAGGATTATGGCCTATTTGAGCCGTGAGATAGGAACCAAAAGGAAAGTAGCGTGCTTTGAAAATGCGAGTGACCAGGGAGTCCGGTTCGGTAATAAACTTCTAACTCTGTTTACCTAACATAGCTAAATTAAAAGCAGTAAGGTCTTTGAAGCCCATACCTCCATGAACCTTTGGTGCAGATAGCTTCTCCCAATTCATCCAGTGAATACCCCTTTGTGTAGTTCTACCATGACCCCACCAAAACAAGTTCATCATCTTCTCGATAGAATTAATTAAAGTGGCTGGTAACTGAAAAATGGGATCGTTCGCTTAAATGACCATCTGTTCGCTTAAGCGACCAAGTTCTAGAAACTTACAGTAGATGTTCGCTTACCGTTCGCTTACCGTTTGCTTAAGCGAACAGTCATCAGTTCTGTAGAAATTATTTCGGGTTCCAACCCTTTTTCCACCCAAAAACCCAAATTTTTGATCTCCCAACACCTAAATTCGTTTCCAAAGGTTGTTTACAGGTTCATATAATCAAAAGGGCTTCCAAAAACACATCAAACATGAAATCAAATGTCATTTCAACACAATTCATTAAATCAACCCATTTTTACAAAAACCTTCAACAACAACTTAATTCATACTACAAATCCGAAATTATGAACACCCAAGGTATGAATCATCAACAACCACACCTCATAACAACAACCACATCAATTAAACATGTATTCAATTACAAATCAACAATAACATGGCACAATTCATCAATTTAAGTACAATTCACAACATACCCATTTATACATACCATGAACATGCAATTTTATCAATAATAATTCAATTATCAGCAAATTCATATACCCAAATATATCACTATAACATGAGCACAATTTTCAACGATTAAGTTCACAATAATCACTTATTTCAAATAAGCACTTTTGCATAGAATTAGGGAAGAGATTAAACTAAGAGATTATGAATGAAATCTAACCCCCTTACCTTAATTCTCCACAAAGCTAAGCTAGTGCTTCACTTAAGCTCCAATCTCTTGACTTTCTATCCTCTTCTTGCTCCCCAAGACCTTCTCTCTTCAAAACCCTCTCTCTAGCTACTTCTCTCTGTACCTCTATCAAAATGTTTTATGAGAATGAACAAATGATACTAGGTGGCCTAATTTCCTCAAAGACTGAGGTTTAAATAGGCTCACCACTATTGGGCTTAACCTTTATGTCTTAATGGGCTCAACTCACTTGCTAACTAACCCGCAAAGTATTTACTCGCCTACGGTTAAAGTTATTGAATACTTATCGGCTCACAACTAATTACCACACTAGTAACTTAGTAAAATAATGTTTCATACTTAAGCACTAATAATAATCCTCACCATCAAAATACTAAATTACCCTTACCCACAAAATGACCAAAATACCCCTTTAGCACTAAAACCCACTAAAATACACACATAGGCAAATAATCACATACGAGCATAAACAAACACACATTAAAACAATTAAAAATAAATCTAGCGAAAATCGGGATGTTACAAACTGCATTTTGGGCCGCAAGAACATCTTGTTTCATGGCAGTAAGTTGACTTTGGACAGCAAGCATTCTGTCATTAAAAGTTAATAAATTTCATGTACCTTTAACAGTTGTGGTTCGGCCAGCAGAAGCACCATCCGTTGCTTGTTTTTGGCGCGGCATAGCGGCATGAATAGGGTCCTGCAGCCATCTGTTAGTGGCAGCAGAACCGATTCTTTGCGAAGATGGCTTTAGGTAAGATCCCAAATTGCGAACACCATCATATAAGTCAAGCTCTAACAAATCTGGACACACTTTGTCGGTCTGTCCAAGAACACCGCACTTGTGACAAAAAACACCAAGTTTCTCGTATTTAAAATTAACAGTAACAAAAGCACCATTACTAGCACGAACACGCCACTCTTTCTTTAAAGGGACAATAACATCTATAGACACTTTGATTCTCATATAGGAGCTATGAATAGAGTTACAGAAATCAAAAGCCTTAAGGGTACCTAGGAAACTCCCTATACCTTGACCTACTGTAACGCCCGTTTATTTTATTTTTTTCGTAGAGTTTAGAGTCCTATTTAATTGATTTATGTAATTATGTGATTTGTTTATTTAATTAAATGGTTTTATTAATAGTTAGTAAGAATAAGATAGGAATTAGAATATTCTAGAATTAAGGGGGTGGAGGTGTAATTAAGAGAAAACAAAGGAATTAGTGGGAATTAATTAAAATTAATTAGAATGAAGGAGGTTAAGAAAAGGATAGTCAGAGAAAAGAAAATCATTTTTACGTGAAAACAGAGAA
>Ga0315914_1010358_pt1 | contig 11630 bp, 7 predicted proteins | sample MpolenodulesMG_FD_203920 | JGI IMG/M metagenome (GOLD analysis project Ga0315914, IMG submission 203920) | Medicago polymorpha root nodule microbial communities from Los Angeles, California, United States - elongated nodules | ecosystem: Host-associated > Plants > Roots > Nodule | place: USA... | reverse complement strand
TTCTCTGGTCATTTACTGCTTTATTTATTTCAGTCTTTTATTCCAGAACTTTCTGGTCCTTTTATTTATTTTATTATCCAGAGTTCTCTGGTCCTAATATTATAATATATTATTACCACTAACCAAATATTTTCTTGAGCATATACTACTTATTTAAGTTGCAGGAATAATTTTTAAAAAGGGTCACAATTCAAACCCCCCTTTCTTGTGACGTTTATTGCTACTTCAGTAACTATTCTTAAGACAACAACAGTAAAAGCTTGTATTTTCAAAACGAAGTTTCTATTCTTTAAAAAAAAACATAAATAAAATTTTTATTAATGGATTGTTTAACCAATGCTAATCGGGCACTCGTTAACTAAATCAGATTATTATATGAGTACATGCAGTACAGGTAGTACTTCCACTACAGAAGGACCTGGCCCCCGAAAATTAAACATGATTTTTGGTGTGAGTTTTGGCTTTAATGTGGGACATTGATCAGTTCGGTATAGCTACCCATCGAACAGAGAAAAGTATACCTATAGAAATAATAATATAATAGTGGACCCTTCAGTCCATGCCATGGCTAGTGCTCCTTCTCGTTTAAGTAATGAGCCATTTGAGGGACCTTGATATTTCATAGTATCGAATCTTGATCATTCTAGAACCATATTGATAATTGATCCATGATAAAAACTGGAAATCAGATGTCATCATCACAAGAAATAAATTGAAATATTTTTATATTATGCTAGCGCCAGTACAGGTATCATTTAACCTGAGATTTAACCTTATATTAACGACCAACAAATTAAATGACATTAAGATAAAGAAAGTATATAATTATGAAGAGCAAACGTAACAAATTGAAAGTGTCCACATATGTATCAATTGATTAATCTAAGGCAAAAAGTACGGAGGGACCATGAAGGCTTTGGAGGGTTGACAAAAAAGAGATGAAGGAGAAAGCAATTAAGCAAAGAGAGTGGGTGGCATATTTTTCTTATCGAGTAAGGAACGGGTTGCTGGTTTCTATATTGACCAACTGTCATGCACTCCAATAAGCTACTGCCAGGTTAACACAACTAGTTGTATTATGTTAAAAAAAAGTCGCATTATATTCTTCTTTGAGGTGTTCTTTCAGGAACTTATTTTATTTATTCACACATTGTAAAATAATTTAAAGTAATGAAGATCATATATTGGGTGAAGAAAAGGCAAACAGATTTTGGAACCTAAAAAACTAGGTATAGTGAAAATATCACAATAAATAAATGGTATGAGGGAGGAATCATGTAAAATAAAATTCAAAGATAGGATATTTAAAATTTGAGTTGTCTGAAAAACGAATCTAACTAAAGGTTAGGCTAGCGTGTGCAAGCAAGAGAAGTCTCGTCCATTTGGTTAGAAGAATTCATCGTCATGTGTGTGTGCATCTACAAAATATATAGTAGAAAGAGGAAGACGATTGAGTATTATGCCATCAAAATATAGTAAAATTATTTTATTTTTCTTGCTAATTAATTGATCTGATTCCAATTACCGGTAAATTTGTCACTCAAGTAGCCAAAATTTTGTAGGGAAATCAGTTCTCAATAAATTGATATGGAATCAAAGTACACGATTAACTAATCACGTTATAACCTCTAACGATGACATTACTCAAAAAAAAAACCTCTAACGATGACAGTTAATTGGGGGACCATTTTAAAATTTTGGAAATGTATTTTCGCATTTGCAAAAATCAAATATTATACTGTTAATTGCTTACAATTAGAGCACTAAGTCTATTCATTCAATATATATTTGCATATTTTAAAATAAAAGAAGGAAAAGAAAAAGCATTGTTCAAAAGGAAAAGAAAAACAAAAACAAAAAAACGAAAGTAGGAAAGGAAATGGAAATGGAATATTGGGGAAAAGTAAAAGGACTAGATTCGTGTCCCTAAATTAATTTATTGTTTATGACCACTTCTTTTATGCATGCATGCTTTTGATTCACCTCTATAAATTAGAGTAACACAAAACCACTCATTTCCGAAAAAAGAGCAAAACTCAAAGGAAATACATAACAAACACAGAAACTCTTTTCTCAGATTTTCACTTAGCCTCCAATTTTTTCATATTAAAAATATTCACTCAATTTCCATGCTTCTAAACCTAAATACTCCTGCAGTGTCTATTTTAGCTGCAGTTTCTCTATTACATGTTTTCATATATATTTTTTATGTGCACAAATTTTCAGTTCCCTTTATTTAAATTTAAATACATAACAAAGTAAGAAAAGAAAAACAGAAACTGATCTGTTTCATTGCTCTTTTATTAAGAAAAAAATGGGTTCAATCAATTTACACAAACACAAAGCACAGAAATCCAACAAAGTACAAAAATATTGTCATCTTAGAAAGATTGCAAATTTGTTTCGGTATGTAGAGATGTGTGTTGTGTTGATTTTGATTTCAAGGCTTTCATTCCAACAACTACCTTTGGCTTTGAAGAACTCGAGCGAATATTTTCGAGGATTCGCGGTTAGTCCTGGTTTTGTTTTTCTTGTTGGAAACATTATCATCATCACACTCATTGTTCAATCTGGTCACTTCTCACAACATGATTCTGCAAAGAGAAGAAGTTCAGAACATGATCTTTATCTCGAGTTTCTCAAGAATAGCAACATGTATCAGAAAATCCAAGGTTTTGATCAGAAAAAATTGAGCGTAAAAGTTGAGAACAACGTAAAGGGTCGTAGAATAAACGATGGATGCATGGTGAAATTCTCTGAAAAAGAGAGTAAAAAGAGTGAAGATGATAACATAGTGAAGTTGGAAGAGAAACAGGAGATAAAAACAAAGAAGAGTTTGGAAGTGAAGGGATACAGGAGGTGTCAATCGGAAATTGAGTTGGTGAGGGGTGTGAATAGTGATGATGTGAAGGATCAAAGAGTGTTGCAAAGGTGTGAGAGTGATAATGATAAGAGTAAGAGGAAAAACGTTGAAGTTGATAAAGAGAAAAAATCGAGTTTATATCCTGAAGATGGAATGAGCAACGACGAATTTCGTCGCACCGTGGAGGCATTTATTTCAAGACAACAGAAGCTACGAATAAACGAAGTACAAACCATTTATTCCTAGCTAATCTGTGTATGTAATTTGTGTTTAAATTGTATCAGGAATTGGATTGTAAACTAAGGTTAAACCTTTGTGTTTCTTCAAACAACTATATGTGATGTATCATCATGTAAATAAATATTAGGGCAAGTGAGTAAATAACTATTTGGATTATAAACATTTGAGTCTATTAATTTAATTTTGTTTTATGGTAGTCTTGGTTGGTCTAATGTGCTTCACGCAGAAATTTCGTGTCTCCTAGTAAGTAAGATTGAATGCTTGTCTTACTCTCTGCATGACCATGGATTATAAATTCCATCATTATACTGTTTAGTATTTAGCTGGGCTGCCTCAATAGGGGAAAGCTAAACACATTCTTGTTAGGAATCTGGAATGGTGCTACATTGCCATTGTCCCTTCTGGAAAGTTGAAAAAGCATGGCGTACAACTTTGCCACAATGCAAAAGCAAAGCCAACTATGCGATTGGCACTAACGCAACATGCCGAAATACATTATTATTTTAACCTTTTTCTTGGCTCTAGGTCTAAATTTGATGTTTTAGCTTTTGCTTTGTATATCTTGCTTTTAATTTATTATTACTAAAAAAATAACAAGTGTGCGCAATTAGGGATTGTACAAGATTCTCCAAGAGAAAAAAAGATATTATGATAACTTTTATTCTCCCCTCCCTAACATAATTCTCATGGTAGCATTATCTTCTTAACCCTCTTTGATGAGCTTCAGTTCAACAGTTAAATGGCTCAATCCACCTTCCTCTATGATTATTTCCTAAAGGTTTGGAAATTAAAATTATAAGTTAGCATAGGAATGGAAGATTAAAACAAAAAATGTGAGTTATAAGTAATATACACCGAATAATATCAACATTTTCTGCAACATTACCACTCTTTTTTTTTAATATTACTTTTCCAACCTATGGTATTTTAGCGCGCCCTACGTTTTTTCCAAAAATACCCTTGAAGTTTTCGGATTTTATAATCCGGAATGGTGTTTTCCTTTGTTAAAGCGTGAAAAATGAGTTACAGATTTTTCCGGAAATCTCAAAAAATAGGGCGCATTACATGATTTGTTCGGATTACATAATCCGAACACCCCCTAAACACCCTTTTTCAAGGGAAAACAGTTCGGATTATATAATCCGAACTGTATCAGCACAAATTTTAAACATGTTTGTAACATGGATAGTCATTTTAGAGAACAATATTAATCTTTCTAACTCTCATCCTTTTGTTTTGAGTCATTGTTACATGTTCTTAGTCAAAAATCGGGTTTTCGGACTACTTGACCGGATTGCTCCGAAACTTCCCCTAGAAAATCAGAAAAAAATTCAAGGATCATGACTCCCTTAGAAGGGACTTCTTACAGGACTCCGCCCCTCAAAATCCAAAATTCCATCGTTTAGACCCATTTTTCATTTTTTTTAAATTTTTCATATTCTCAGAAAAATCTGAAAAAATTTGCATTAGTTTTATTTGATTTTTAGAATTTTTCAGTGGTATTTTTATGATTTTATTTGACTGATTTTTAGCATTTTTTACTTAGTATTTTTATTGTTTTTAAAAGCAAAAATCAAAACTGTTGAAATGTGCGAGAGTCTGATGATTATACATAAGAATTGTCCGGATTATAATATCCAAAATAGTAAACATGAATACGGATTTTAAAATCCGAACTGCACAAGGGCATTTTTGAAAATTTTATAGGATGCAGGAGAAGGCTATAGGGTGGGAAAAGTAATACTCATCTTTTTTTTTTTTTTTTGAATCAACATCACCACTCTAACAAAGAAACACGATACCGCCACCTAGTGAACCAAGCTTCACGGCCCATTACTTGTTGGGAGTTCATATTAGCATTAAGCACTCAACTTTTTCCTAACACACCCTGCAAGTTTATGTATATCTATACTATATTTAAAGGGAATATAAGATTTTGGACTATCTTTTTCATTCTTTCAATTATACACTTAAATAAATTTATCTATAATAATGTTATATTGTGTTGGTGTCATTAAAAGAGATAAGAACATTACACATATAAAAAAAGATAAGAATTTATATTACTCTATACTTATATATTATATTCTATATTTATACTTTTATAATATATATAAAGATAATACTTGGTTTCGGAATGACGTTTTCACCTCATGTTATACCCTTAAATAAATGTGCCTATAAAAATGTTATATTGTTGGTGACATATATTGAAAATATAAGTATAGTTTATTATACTAAGTGAAATTTATCTATACCTATAAATTTAATCAGAATCGAAATAATTAATTTTAATCAAAATCAAAATTTTATAAAACTATTATGCATAGTTTATACGCATAAACCTAATAAAAAAATTGGACATACGGGCATGGAGCGAACAAAATTCTTAACCTCCAAAGGCACATACCTCCATTATATAACCACCAGTGTTGCATGTAAATTCTCCAATATGGGACATCTAGGAATTTTTCAGTTCATACAGTGTTCCAACAAAGATGTTCATTATTACAATTTGGATCGATATATAAGCGATATAAAGACACACTTATATTGTCCTGTACATCCAACTTAGTTGATAGTTGTAAGGACATTAATATGTATGAATCAGAGTTCGAGTTTCAAGTTTTGCACTTTTCCACACTTAAGGTGTGGGAACCTAATCATTAAACTATTTGATAAAAGAAATTGATAAACGCATTTTTAAAATTAGTGATATATATAATTTGCTAGCGTACTCACAAGTTTTTTATAATGAATATTTTAACAAATTATACGTAACAAAAATTGTTTAGCACACCATGAGGTTCATGTTACTAAAATATTCATTCTAAAAAATAAGTGAAAGTAAATTTTGGTATTCCCCATAGACATTTGTTAGATAACACCTCAATTTTTTTTAAGGATTATTCTAGTATGTATTCTAATTAATTAAATGCACCATTTGTCAAACTATTTCTTGCAAGGTAGGTAGCATTGCTACGTATAATAGATGGGGAACGTGAACCGTGAACTTAACTTTCGAGAGAGAAATTATTTTTTTGTTAGATAATCGAAATAATTATATTGAAAACTTACATGTATAAATGGAAAATTTGAAGTTTGAACTTTGGTCATGGTGTTCGATAGTTGGCATAGGAATTTCAACATTTTTTCAGTTGAGTTAAAATACTTTCGATAGAGAAGAAATGCCATGCATGTAGTTTTTATTGAGGTAGCTACGCATGTTTTGGTAGAATAATAGCTACGCATATAGTTGATGTACTATATTATTAGTATTTTTAAAATGATTGTTTTACCTTTTTAAAAAAGAAAAAAAAAGTTAGGCACCAGAACGAGCAGAATGTCATAATCCTGGATTAGAGGAATTTCATAATTAAAACGAAAATAATAGTCTCTTATCTGTGTACAGAATACAGATGTGCAGAAAGAAAAGAAAAAACATTAGGAAAAACAACACGATGTGAACGGGTAATGTCTAAAGTGAAAATTAAAAACAGGCAGATAAAAATAATAACAGATATATAATGGAAGATAGCAAATAATGTAAATAATTTGTTTGGAATTCATCTCATGATATAAATATTCGTGGAAGTGTTTGGACGTACGAAGGTAACAAAACACTTACAATTTATATTATGTATCAATTATTTGTCGTAGTATAAACTTCTCAACATCCTCTTTCAAAAAAATAAATAAATAACTTCTCAACATACTTCACAAACAACTAGCCAACATTATATTGAGGAGAGACACCATTAAAGTGGCTAGCCAGATTTTCTGAACAAGATTAGTGGCAAAATTGAAAGAGACTTTGCGTCAATAACATAGTTAAAAAAACACATAACATACTATTATGTTTGTCCTTAATTACAAGGCCCTTTTGAAAAAATATCGGAAATTAAGAAAATTAAAATTGGTAATAAATTTGTCTGTAATTAATATTGCTTTTACAATTTTATTCTTTAACAGAAAGAATTATAGTATGTTTTCAATATAGTATTTAATGTTGTTTGAAAAAAAAGATATAAAATAATGGGTCATGCTAACCGGTGCCCCCGGGGCACTGGTTAAGTATAAAAAAAAGAATTTATTACCATAAAAGGAAACTTTGTTGATTTATTTATGGATTAATTACACAGTTTTCAATGCAATAATTACTATATAATTTCCCTTTTTAGTATCTTTAATCAGTGCCCCGGAGGCACTGATTAGCATTTTCCTAAAATAAATAGGGATATGTTGGTAAAGAATTAATTAATTTACTTGAAAATATCAAAAGAGCCTTGTAAAAAGAGATAAAAAAAATATATCTCAAAAGATCTTATATTTAGAGACGGAGATAGTAATTTATAATTAAAATACAAATAACCAACTAAATTTACTGAACAAAATAAACTGACTAAATTATGTAAGCACTTAGTCAAATTCTTTCACTAGTTTCAATTTAGTTTCAGTTTTGAGTTGAGTTTTACGTTTTTTTACATCATCTCGCTATGAATTCACCCAATATTTTTTTTGAAGAAATATGAATTCACCCAATATAACATATTAAAACAAAATAATAATTAAGAATACATAGTAAGAAAAATAGTTTTGTGTCCCCGACATCCTACTTCTCCACATTTAATTGTATGAACTCTAACCACTAGGCTGCTGGACAAAAAAAAAATAGTTTTGTCACCACTTACTTGTAAATGTCAGGTGAGCCATTTTGAGCAACTATCTTGACAACATACATAGTTTTTCTAAGCTGTAAATCAGCGGGCTCTATCCAAACCCACCATGATAAATAAAAAAATATAAGTTTTTTTTTGCTAAAAATGATATGACTTTTTCTGATTATTTTAAAATAAAATTATTTAAATTTTATTAATTATCAATAATCATTTATTTACTGATAATTTTCATAATAGTGGGTGAAAATTGTACTTGTCGAAGGTTGCCTCAAACCTACCGTAGAGTGCTGATAGAAACAATGTGGCTACAACATTTGAAGTGGTGGTTAATGTTGATCGAAGTAATTTGAGTGGTGATCAAAGTGGGGGTTGACGATGATAAAATGGTGGTCGGAGTAGTGATATGTGGTGTACAACGGTGGTCGTAGTAGGGGACGGTGATGATTAGAGTGGTAGTGACGTAGCATAAAAGGAAAACAAGAATTTTGAAACTTATATATTTATGTGATTTTGGAATTTAAATGAACACTATTTTTAAATCAAATAAAAAATCAGTTCAATCTATTTTACCCGAATATATTTTGTTTACAAATTATACTATTCAAATATAAAAATTAAAAAAAACGATAATTTAGTTTTTGTTTTGCAATTCCAATTTTCAAACATGTATAAGAGATAGCTTATAAATTCATATTGCCAAAATATGTTTGTTTATTAATAATTTTTTGTCACAAGCTTTTTATTTTATCCTTTTTGTCACGAGCTTATGCCTTTTATTTATTAGCTACTTCCTCAAAAAAAATATAAATTATAAACTATTTTAAGTAATATTTGAGATAATAACTTATCAATGTTTTTTGTCAATTTTACCTTTATTATTTTTATTAAAAAAATTAAATATTAATTAAAATACTCAATTATATAATTTCATATTTATGAGGTAATTCAACGGTTATTTTTAATCAAAACTACGAATTCAATTCGCTAAACTTAGTAATATAACTATATATAAATTAACTTCCTATTTACTATCATCAACTAACCAATAAACTATAACAACATGGCCTTACAAGTTAGAACCACAAGCCCTTCCTTAATTAAAATAATCAGTGGTTCGCTTCCTTAATTAAAATAATCAGTGGTTCGCTTCGTGGGAGGAAGTAGGTAGGTACGCTTAATAATCTATAGCAGTTCTATAAATTTTTGTTTCCCCTAAAGTGAGCTGGTCAGAATTAATCAACTGTATCTATCCAATATAGAATTCTTTGACAGCATTATGGTTCCGTAGTTGTTTGTATCTCCACTAAAAAATAATAAGATTTTGCAATGATAAGCAAAGTTTGGTCTAAAATCGATTTAAAATCTTATCAAAAACTATAATTAAATAAAGATCAAGTCCCACTTTCCTTCATTTTTTTGTTGCAAGTCACGCATTCCTATTTTAAAAGATGCTTAAAATACATTACGTCACTTTCTTATCATAAAATAGGTTAAATTACATCATGGATCTTTTAAGTTTTACGTTTGTAACAAATTTATAAGCAGATTCCTCCTTGAAATTCAGCAAAGCATAATTGTTCAGAGAAGAACAACTGAATTCGTCCTTCAAATCGATTACCAATCACAATTAAATTTGATCAAGTGATTCTTTCTTTGGTCATGTTAGATCAATAAATTATAGAGGTTGGATGGCTTAACTGATTTAAGTTACGAGAGTCGAGCATTATGAGTTCAAACTCGGATGAACGAATGAATAATATTAATCTAACAATTAATTACTAACCTTTGTCATTAAAAAAATAAAAGAAATTATATATTTGTTTTTGTTTTCATGACTTGTGTTAACTAACAACGACAATGACATTGGTAGTAGGTGAACTTTGTACATTTGCAATATGTCGCTGTTATGTTTCATATTATTACATATTACATAACATTTTATATTTATTTATCATGTATTATAAAAGGAATGCTCTTAAGTTCATTCACATACTCAGGAAATTAAGAAGTGCTACGTACTTCGCAATCACACTTTTTTTTTTTCCATTTGAAGTGTATCGTACCCTTTAGCAATGGCAGTTGAACAAGTCCTTCACATGAATGGAGGTGAGGGAGATACAAGCTATGCAAATAACTCCACATTTCAGGTAATGATTAATCTACCCTTTTGCCTGTTATACCAATCACCAAAAGCTTTAGATATTGTCCATTGATGTCAAATTTAATGGTATTTTTTTTTCCATATATGTATGCAGAGAATGGTGATGCTGACGGCAAAACATATACTTGAAGATAGTATAATGAGGCTGTATTGTGACACTTTTCCAAACTGTTTGAAAGTGGCTGACCTAGGTTGTTCATCAGGTCCAAATGCACTTTTGGTTGCATCAAATATCATAAACACTGTTGATGCTGTGAGTCAAAACTTGAGTCATGAGTCACCCATGTTTCAGTTTTTCCTCAATGACCTATTTGGAAATGACTTCAATACCACTTTTAAGTTACTCCCTGATTTTTATAAGAGACTACAAGAAGAGAAAGGACACAAGTTTAGTCCATGTTTCTTTAGTGGAACACCTGGGTCCTTTTATGGGAGACTCTTCCCCGATAATTCCATTCACTTTTTTCATTCCTCCTATAGTCTACATTGGCTTTCCAAGGTATATTTATTTGGATTATTTATATGAATTTTCACATGTTTTCAGCCCGGTTGGTCACAAATATAAAAACTGTAATTTTGATATTCAATAGTTTAAAGATTTTCAACAAAAGAGGAAGCTATTTTGTGCTTATTTACCGTGATAAAAAATATTTAAAAAATAAAAATTTCAAAAAGAACAACGTCTCATTTGAATCTATTTTTATATTCTTATTTTTTAAAATAAAAGTTGCACCAATTGGATAAAAATTTCTAAAAGTGAATATTGATTTTTAAATAACTTTTTATCAAAAAAGTTGTAATCAATGGACTTTAATTAGTTTGTACCGTACAAGATAAGATATTTTACTAACACATCCAATCTTTTTTTTTTTGGTCCAGACCAATCATATTTGCGAGATAATTTGTGTATGTATTTTTTTTTTTTTGGAATAATTTGTGTATGTATTTTAAGAAATAATATTAGAGCATGATACCACATGCTTAGATGTAAGTATTTTTCAACACCAAAAAATTATTATACCACAAAAAAAAAATGTATGTATGTACGTGTTTATATTAATATCCATAATATATATGATATTCCTTGCAAAGTAATGATATGGTTGGTGTTTCCTTTGTTTAATTAATTTGGGAACAGACTCCAGATGCATTGCAAGATGCTTTAGAACCATTGAACAAAGGGAATATTTACCTAACAAGGGCAAGCCCTCCAGCAGTGCAAAAGGCATACTTTGCACAATTTCAACAAGACTTCTCATTATTTTTAAGATCACGTTCATCTGAACTGCTTCCTGGTGGTGCCATGGTCCTAACCCTTATTGGCAGAGATGAGCAAAATGAACTTATGAATGCATGGGTTGTTATTGGTATGGCACTCAATGACATGGCCGCAGAGGTAATCAAATAACAGTCAACTTTAAAAAGGTCACTTGATTGAAACAAAATTTAAAAACTCAGCATGCACACTAGTGTCATATCATTTGTATCATATAACTTTATTTCAATCTTATAAAAAAAAATTATTTCTATTTACTTATATCATTTAAAATATAAGTAACTTTGTATTATTAAATCACATTAATTACTATGTTAATATTATTACATATTTTTCAAGATAATACAGAATAAGTCAACTTTTATATTGATGAAATTTGCATTCCACACAAAATTATCAAAATATCATTTT
>Ga0315914_1010357_pt1 | contig 11632 bp, 4 predicted proteins | sample MpolenodulesMG_FD_203920 | JGI IMG/M metagenome (GOLD analysis project Ga0315914, IMG submission 203920) | Medicago polymorpha root nodule microbial communities from Los Angeles, California, United States - elongated nodules | ecosystem: Host-associated > Plants > Roots > Nodule | place: USA... | reverse complement strand
CCCCCGTTCTTAGAAGTACTCTGGACGCATTCTACCACCACTCAAACCACCGCATTTAAAGCACCGACAGTCACCTTCTGATCAGGAATGATCAACACCCTTAAATTATACTTCTATCCCGGAAGTTATTTAAGGTAATTTGTTTTCATGTGTTCTATGCAATTCAAATCTCACTTTGCTGAGTACAAAAAATAAAAACTTAAAATTTCCAGTTTACGATTTGCGTTGCAATTTTCAATTTTCCAATTCCCAAATGGACACTCAAATTCTAGTGTGTTTTAGAGGTGAAACTATGGAAGTCTTACCAATATCACTAAGTTTGATAATTTTATCCGAATTTCAAGTGACACTTACCACATGGTCTACATATAAATAAATTATGGGGTTAGGAGTATGGACAACCAGTATCCTAGTTACTAGTGCAATTTTTCTTCTGTTATTTTGGGAGTACAATAATTCATTTAGCTTCAACTCTAAAATATTAGATCATGGCTATTTCCACTTCATTTGTTTGCTTAAAAACACATAAAAACTACACATTTAATCTCAACAATAGCTAACTATCGTTCGAAAACAAAGAAAATAAAGGAAGCAGAACGGTAGTTAGCTGTTGGGGTTTAATGTGTAATTTCCATGTGTTTTCAAGCAAAAACTGAATGGAAACATCAATTTTCAAAAGATTATGCTGTTGCATGGGCTTCTTGGAGATTAAATCCATCTTTACACAATCTTAGAAGGAGATTGTTGTTTAGATACCTAACAATTGTTCACATATATCTAAAACATCTCCACCAATAGTTAATTATCGTTTAAACACTTTTTGAATCATTTAAATGATTTAAAAGTGATTTAACCGATTTAAAAAATAATTCAACCATTAGTCAAAGTGTTTGTTTTAGGCACCAATAAACAATTGCTTAAAGAACAATAACCATCTTTGAAAGAACCTAGAACACATAATTCTCTCTGAGCTACCCATCTATCTATGTAAAACTAAGCCCTTTTCCCTTGGTCTCACACGCTGTCAGTATAAATAAAAGGCTTAATATATCATTTGGTTCTTTAACTTATTTTTGGTTTTCATTTTGGTCCCTTAACTATAAAGTGTCTCAATTTAGTCCCATAAATCTTCTGCCGTTTACTATTTTGGTCCTCTTCGTTAGTATTTCGCAAAATATGTTAACTCATTTCCATGTGTCAGTTAAAATTCTCGATCAACGGTTGGATTTGAAAAGAACACATGCCATACCGTGGACTCACAAACATATGATAATTCTTATTATTATTTCACTACCCAAAAAATAAAAACACAACTATTTCCTTTCTTCTTCTCTGATACGCGTATCACCTTCTCCCTCTTGAACTGCCATCAAAATGCTTCAGTCACCATTACTCCACCGTCCGACGCCGTTTTACCACACTACCACCACCATTGAACTACTCTCATCTTCCTCTTCAAAAAGCCACCAACTTATTATTAAATTGGTAAGATTTTAAAAACCCTAACCACCACCTTCTCTCTTACTTTCCGGCCACCACAAATCTCCATTTGAAAAACTAATATGATTTTCTTCTTCCCCATGATGTCTGCAACAAACCCCCTATATCTATTTTGGGATTGGAGAACTTTCACCGGCGACCACCGTGTCGGAAACTGCTACAACCGTGCCGGCGACTACCACTTAATTTCTGCAAAAACTCAACAATTTATGAACCAAAAGCATACAATTACTCCATTCTTCCCTTCTTCTATTCTTCACACATGGCATACCATGAACAACAGCGGCAATAACAACAACAACTTGATCATAGAGAAAGAAATTTGTTATTTCTGGGTTCTTCACACATGGCATATAATAATTATATGAGAAGAAGATGAAGATGGAGTTTTGTATTTTTATTATTTCTGGGTTTTTATTTCTAGGTTTTCATATTTTATTTTTGGTTTTTTATTTTTTAATGGATGAATATGGAAGTGTGAAGAGACTGATTGATGAAAATTTTGATGTTAAGTTTGTTGTTGTTATTGTTGCTGCTATTTTTAGAATTTATTGTTGTTGAAATTGAGATTGGGATGTTTGTGGTTGTTGAAAAGGTTGTTGTTGTTGTTGATGGTGATGAAGAAATTGTTGTTGTTTTTGTCGATGGAATTAGATTCATGGAGAAAGAAATTGTTGATGGTGATGAAGAATTTGTTGTTATCATATGTCGTGAGTCTACAATGTGTCGTGTGTGCTTTTTAATCCAACCGTTGATCAAGAATCTTAACTGACACATGGAAATTAGTTAACAGATTATGCAAAATACCAACGGAAAGGACCAAAATAGTAAACGGCGGAAAATTTGTGGGACCAAATTGAGACACATTATAGTTAAGGGACCAAAGTGAAAACCAAAAATAAGTTAAGGGACCAAACAATGTATTAAGCCTAAATAAAATTTATTCTACTCTTTAGCATAATTTTAATTGAATTTGTTTCCTGGTCTTCGAAAGTATGCTAAAAAAGTTTTTTTCCCTCCAAAATTATATCTCGTAACAAAAACGCAGTATTTTTCTTGTGTTCTTCAGTATACTGTGTTTTAAATGGAAGTATATTGTTCTCGTAAGCTTAATTCAGTGTGTAGGAACAATGCATAATATATGTACGAGTTGAAGTTTAAATTTCAGACTCCCAACTTCTCTATGTTTAAAATGTGTCAGCTCTAACCACTATGCTACTTGATAAAAAAAAAACGAAAATACACTTACGAACCATTTGTGATTATTTTGGATACATAGACAAGGATGATATAGCTCTTTGTTTTAATGAATTACTTTAGGACTTTGGAATGTGTTACTTTCTTAAGGTTTTAGTTCGATTATCTTTGCCAATTTTGATAGGCTTGATTTCATGAGAAAAATAAATTAGTAAAATAGCTACATAATTGGATAAAGAAAACTTCAACAACTAAAGATTTTAAGATATAGCATTCCATTTTTTTGGAAGAATTTATTCATGTACCGATCAAAATAGCACAAATAACTTTTGTTAAGAAAAATCATATATTACTTCAAATAACATTTGAATAAAATTCTTGACCAAAAAAAAAACATTTGAATAAAATTTTATTCATTAATCACATTTTTAGGAGATCAAGTTCATTTATTTAAATTTGTATAAGATATAAAAACAAAATATAAATATGTTTCGTTGCAGGTTTGATCCTCCTATTTTCGTTATTTTGTTGAATTGATTTCTCTATTTTAAAATTTGACATGTTTGGTCTCTCAATTAAATAGTTGGTATAAAATATGATAATATTTCATGTTTTCATTGAAGTCTTTAAGAAAATTTTCTTATAATTTCATAGATATTGATTTTTTTCCCATCATTAGATCATATACCACATTATTTAAAGAGATGTGTTATTTGAACAACCATTCGTGTGACACCTTTTGAGACAACCATAAATTTACAAAGAAAAGTAGATATTGACACGAAAATCAAATAAATAGAGAGAAAATAAAAACATAAGTACGATGAAAGTTGTCAAATTTTAAAATATGGGGCAAAATCTGCAAAGCGATGAAAGTTGAGGAACAAAATTTCAATTAAACCTCGTAAACAATAAAGTAAAACTCAAATCATATATACTAATACAAACACTAGTACTTCGAATTTATGAGTTTCGCCACTAGCATTTTTGGAAATAAAAATTATAAATTAAATAAATCACATATACAAACACTATATGAGCAAAACGGCTAATGGTACATGCATTTATACTTCATATGGGTGAAGATAGAAAGTGTCCTTTTCTCTTCCATATTATAAAGCTACACGTAAATTGAAACATTAAACACCGTATCTCTGTGAGGGAATGCATGAATGAGATGTGTTTAAAGTACAGCCCCTACTAATTAACCAAGTTAGTTGAATTAAAACTACTTGCATAAGTTGGCATGAAATTCCACTACATATATATTAGTGACTGCTCAAGACACACATCATCACCACATTTATATACCATAGTTTCATCATGTAAATGGGTCCTAGCTGGCCATGTTACCCACCCATTGTTTAGCTTCAAATAGTAAACAAACCATACTTACATACATGGTCCCTTCAAGCTTTCAATTGTACCACCACATATTGTGACATTTCCCTTGATCTACCACACAAAGATCCAATTTAATCACCTAGTAGTAAATAGAATGTGACTTCATATATTAGTACAATTTTATGTGGATGGGAAGAACATAGCAACATGCATTATAGGTCCTTAAACTATGTAAATGACATTAGCTAGAAAAGTAATGCTATCTCAAGTAGCATAATCAAGTGCCTTAGCCATTTGTACGTGTAATTAATTTTCGTCCGCATAAGCGTGCTATTGGAAAGTATTCAAATATTGTCATTACTCATTAACTGGTGAGAATGGAAGAAGAAGAAAAGAGATTACTTGAGGAACAAGCTACCACTTCTAAATCTAACTGACTTGTCATATAAGCTTATTCAACTGTTAAGTCAGTTAAAAATGCTATGTTATAGTACAATATGTTGGAACAAAATACGTTTAACAAACACTACCCTTAGAGTAAGGGAGATTGTTAGAATGGAAAATGTTTAACATAAGTTACCCTTAGAGTTTTGATGATAACAAGGTATTAAAAATTGTCAATTGGATATGCTAATATTTGTTCAAGTGTACAGAACCATAGACAAAATTTGATATCTTTATAAGGTTCTGGAAGAACAAAAGAGAGCAAAAGAATCAACAAAAAGGAAGCTTGAAGCATCTGAAGAAAAGTGCTCATGAAGTACAAGTGCTCCTGAAGTGATGATGTCATCAGAAGCAAGTTTATCAAAAGCGCTTCATCAGAAGCAAAGTCACCAGAAGCTGAAGTTCATCAGGAGATGAAAGACTTAAAGCTTCAAAGGCTGTTCAAATGATTTAATCACGTCTAGACATTGCAAAAGACTGAAAGAGTATAACAACGGCCCTTGAGATGAAATTTGAAAGCATTGGATGCTTGTTCTATCAAGAGTGTTGACAAAGGACAATTGTACGAACTGTACAACCACTTCCTCCACTACTCTGTTCGTGTTTCTGCAACAAGACAAGGATAACAGCTCTGCCTGCAGAAATGTTCCCCCACATAAAGAATGCATTTGAAATTGATCCTTCATAGGACAACAACCATATCAGGCAAAAGATCATTGGTGATTATTAACAAGCTTCAAACGACTCTTTGTGTGTGTTGGCCATTTTCCAACGTATCTTTCACACCTCTATATAAAGGAGTGAAGACTTACTAGTTGGCAAGACTCAACAATACATCAATACAAGAATACACACAAAAGCTAGACTCTTACAACAGTTCAAAGTTCATACTTTGTTATTGTTCTGCATTTCAAAGTCACTTAGAATTTCTTAGCAAAGTCCATATTTTAGAAATTCTTGAGTCATAAGAGTCTGTAACTGATTTGTATTGTGAACACCACTGATTGTATATCAAGTGTTCAAACTCAAACAAATTTCTTTGTAATTTTGTTTGATTGAAAGTCTCTTGCTTGTGTGCTTGAGCATTAGAACTCTCTTGCAGTTGTGCTTGAGCAATGGAAGTCTCTTGCTTTTGTGCTTGAGCATAGGAAATCTCTTGCTTGTGTGCTTGAGTAATTTGAAGTCTCGTGCTAGCTGTAGCATTGAGCAGTTGTAATTTGAGATTACATTTTAGTGAGCTCTCCTTGGAAGTGCAAGGGGGACAGGACTACTTCCGGTTTGTGGAAGGAACCTGTATAATTGCTCTGTGTCTTTCCTTTCTCTCTCTCTCTCTCTCTCTCTCTCTCTCTCTCTGTTTTTATCTGCTGCATTTAAATTCTGATTATCACTTCAGAAGCTGAAATCTATCTGCTTCTGAACAGTGACTTCAGTAGGAGAAAACGAAGAAAAAGCAAACACAATTCAACCCCCCTTCTTGTGTTTTTCTCACCTTCACAATAGAGCATGATAACTAGCCTAGATTTGCATTAGCTTATAAATAGAGTTCATCTCCATAACAAACTCAATTCAATAAACACATATTTACTTCATTATTCTCTCTATGCTTTCTCTCAAATACTCATTTTCACTTTTAATATGGTATTAGAGCCTGGTTCAAGATCTGTTGGATCATCTGCTATTAGGTTTTCCCCACATCAGATAAGAGATGACCTGATGTTTATAAGGGGGAGCAACCCCGCCTTATGAACCCGTTTAGAAGGGTTGTCCAGGAAAAAGGTTATTCTTTTCTAAATCATTCAATATACAATTCTTAGGCTTCATTGATGCTGACTGGGCAGAGTGTGTAGATACTAGAATATCTATTACTGGTTTATGCTTCTTCCTTGGTCCATCTTTAAATTGATGGCCACTTTGTGAGAGACAAAGTTAGAGTATAACAATGATGCTTCTTCCTGTTTCAAGTGTAGAACAAGTAGCTGATTTTGTCATTAAGCCACTACATCCTAAGCCATTTCTTGCTCTACTATCCAAGCTAGGCATGTTAGATATATTCCAAGCACCAGCTTGTGGCGGATTGTTGAGAATGGAAGAAGAAGAGAGATTACTTGAGGAACAAGCTATCACTTCTAACTCTAACTAACTTGCCACATAAGCTTGTACAACTGTTAAGTCAGTTAGAAACGCTATGTTAGAGTACAATATAGCATGACAACTAGCTTATAAATAGAGTTCATCTCCATTGTAGCAAACTCAATTCAATAAACACATATTTACTTCATTATTCTCTCTATACTTTCTCTCAAAGAGGAATGTTAGGGACACTCTCTTTTCAACACTCCCTTTAACACTCACTCTCTTATTGGAGGAAATTAATGTATACCCCACTATTTTAAGTGAAACCCATTTCCAGGGTGTGAGACCCACCTTGATTTAAACCAATAAAGAAGTGGGTGTTTGAGAGAGTGTTGAAAAGAGAGTGTTGTTAGCACTGCTCTTCTCTCGAATACTCCTTTTCACTTTTTGAATATTAACCAAATACTCCAAGAAGTAGTTAACCACGACAAATGGGACAATTTCTTGCCTAACGAGTAAGAGAGATCTAAAAAGTCTCACTTACCCGACGTGGCAAATTTTCATTAGAGCATAAACTGTTGTTCGTCTAGTGAACAACCACTCGCTCGGCGAAGGATGTGCGACACCAAAATTACACACATCTCTATATATATGTATGTATATATTACCAACTTTACTTTACTAAATAGGTCTAACCCATTATCGCAACCACCTCCCCATCCAATATTGCACCACACCTCCCCATCCAATAATCTAGTACAGCTACATGGTACGAATTTGATGGAAAATCATGTCAAAAAACAAATAGAGGATCAACATGGTAATGTATATTTTAACATTTTATGCTACGAATTTGATGGAAAATCATGTCAAGAAACAAATAGAGGATCAACATGGTAATGTATATTTTAACATGTTATTGTTGGCTCTTGGCATAATATAGTGACAACGAATGACTATATTCGAAAATATATGTAATATAAACCTTATGTAATATGATGAGTTTTTTTTACTCATTGTGTTTTGTCCTCCAACTTATAGAAAAAAGGGTTAAATATGTTTTAAGTCCTTACATTTTGCGTCCATTTGAAAAATAGTCCCTATATTTTATTAAATGTTTTTAAAATCCTCACATTTTATCTCCGTTATCAAAATCAGTCCCTACTGTTAATTCTCTAACGGAATGCTGATGTGGCAGTTAGTGGGTCCCAATTATTTTAAGGTTAAATATGTTTTTGGACCCTACATTTTGCGTGACTTTGAAAAATAGACCTACATTTCAATAAATGTTTTTAAAATCCCTAGAATAATAAGGACTATTCTTCAAAGTCACGCAAAATAACACTAAAATAATTGGGACCCACTAACTGTCACATCAGCATTCCGTTACAGAAATAATAGTAGAGACTAATTTTGATAACAGAGATAATATATTAGGACTTTAAAAACATTTAATGAAATTTAAAGACTATTCTTCAAAAGGGCGCAAAATATAAGAACGAAAAACATATTTAACTAAAAAAAAAATGAATCAGGCGAATAAATTACCAAATTGCTTTTCAATGCTATATTCTTATATTATATAATGAATGAGTATCATCTAAAGTAGTAAAATGTAAAGTGAAAAAATTAAAAGTTATTATTAGAGCAAATTTATCGTTTTGTCATGTATAGGGATGGTAAAAAATTCAGCACCCGTGGATATCCTGCGGATAAAATCCGCCATGGGTACGAAGCGGAAATCTTTGTGGATATCAATGGATAAAATAAATGGATATTTTAACTACATGCTAATTAATGGATACAAATGCAAATTTAATGGTATCCGCACACGTGGATATCCATACTTGCTATTAAACCGAGTAAATTACATAAATAACTTTAATACCTTTCATCTTCCTAAGCAAAAAACCTCGGTACTGTGAGTGTTATTAGTTATTACACGATTGTTCAAATCTGTATTACGCTCCTTTAAAAGAAAGTGAAAGTGATCGGGATTGTTGAAGCAAAAAGCTTTGTTTTTGTTCGGTATGATGAGCTTTAGTTATGTTTTTTTTTTTTTTTTTGGAGTTATGCTTTTGTTAAATCAAAGAACTTTATTTTTATTAAACGTAAGAAATTTTATTAATGTTTTTTTTGAGTCAACGATCTTTGTTGTTATTATAATGTATGACTATTATGTTTTGCTAAAAAAGAAAGTAAATGCATGTGATGAACTTTTGTTTTTAAATTTCAGCCTACAAAATTAATAATTTTTTTTTATAAATGTTATCCATGAATATCTATATAAATCCGCGGATACCTCAAAATCTGTGGGTTACCTGCTAAACAGATATCCACGCGCATATGTATATGATATGAATTTCATATTTATCTAAAGGAGTGGACACAGATATCACACCATCTACTTTCATGGATATCCATTTACATCCCTAGTCATGTACCTACAATACCTATTAATTTGCTAGTTAACGATTGCCGTTGCTCAATTTATATTTTACAGTGGGTTGTTCAATTTAGAGGAGTCGTGTGCTTATATAATCACTTCCATAATTTTAACACGGTGTTGCTATGCATCATTCGAAAGATGTTTACCTACCTTACTTGTCCTCCTACACCTCCAACTCTTCATCATTAAGTACTAATATACTCTTCTCTAGCTTATCCTTTGCTTTAGCTTTCCCTTTTAAAATTATCTATTATGCATGGCTTGATATCAATTACTTAAGAAACATTATTAAAAGTGAAGAAATATAACAAAATAGTCGTGAAATGAATTATTTGGGTCCCACTTTTTTGCATTATATCTTGATCCATTTTGTCCTTCATATAAGTTCCATTCATTAAGTTATTTATTTGTTTGTAATGGAATTGAATTCTAATGATTTATTTTATTTTATAATAAATTGAATTCATCTCAACAAAAAACCATGGGTCAGGCCTAGGTTATTATTATCAGGAGCATTATTTTGCAGATTAAATTCCTTTTCCATAGCTCCTTAGCTACATTACAATCTCGCAAAAACATGCATCATATGATTTCTGGTTCTCAGAAATATCTCAAGCAAGTGTCCAAATCATAAATACTTTGATGTTTCTTTCTACGTTATAAGAAGCTTACCATGATAAAGCTTCCAAATAAATTTTGAACTCTAGGCAGACCCTTCCAATTATTTGACAAAAAATGTTAATGTAACTTTGAAAATTAAAAATGATAAATATTATGTGTATCTATATAGAATTAATTGGTTCGTCTGGTTAAATAAAACCTAACATTGTAAACAATGTTTTCTTTGTTGTCAAGTAATTTAATAACTTAAAGTTCATTTTCTTCAAACTGAATAAGTGATAAATTAGGGTTCAAATATCAACCCTGCATACTTCAACCTCCCTTGTCAATGGAGTTATGATGACATTAGAAACAATGTTTTAATTAACTAGATAGAATTAATTGGTTCATCCGGTTATTTATTTGTCATCTAGATTATCCTGGTTGATTAATTGAACCATATGCCTGAAGGTTTTATTGGTCAGAAATATTATGTTAAAAGACTAGAAAGAACTGTGATTTAGGATCAACTTCGTAAATTCTCAAAGCCATACAATTTCATTTTCTGATAAAAGCAAAATAAAATAATATTGGCTCATAAAACCCATCACGTTGAAGCACGTTGTGGGGTCATTATGAACTAATGGACCTCTTTAGATCCAAAAAACTACATGAAGGAAAATAAAGCCTACTTTATCGTGTTCTCTTTTAACATGCATATATATTTTTAAACATTTATTTACACCAAGGGAGAAAAGAAAGGGGAAGAAGTGACTCAATTAACAAAAAGAAAATATATATAAGTAGTGATATCCATCGCTTTTCACATCATTATATACATGCACATCGATGGGAATGGTCCCTAACAAAAGTTTAAATAATTGGTGGAGCATGTGGATTTAAAAGATATTTAGCAATAAAAATGATATCAAAAAATTCATTCTATTTATTATGTTAGGTTGAAAGCTAACTGAATTTGTCACCAGTTACTTCCATTCATAAATGGTGTTTTCCATAATAAAATGACCTACATCTATGCTCTATCTAACCAATAAATCATTAATTCATTTCTTTTTTTCTTATTAAAAAAACATAATCAAGTCGTCGTTAACAACCTAACAGACTAAAATTAGTTTACTTTCTCAAACTATGGTCGGTATTTACATCCCACCCACATGGCTTCATGATTGCTTAGAATTTACTTAAATAAAGTAATATTTTAATTTAATAAATAGTAATAATAGTAGTAGTAATAATAGTGATGTGTTTTTTTTTATTTTTTATTTTTTTTAAGAAGCAAATGTTTTGTTGGTAGCCAAGAATCGAATCTTAAATTCTCAAGTTATAAACGTTGATACATTCCAACAAATAGAAATTGAATTATCAATTATTATTTTTCAATATATTAAATTCTTTAAGGTGGATTCTTAGGTGACGGTTCAATTAAGTCCTTCACCGGTGTACCATTAAATTTCACCATCAGATTAAATTGCCCTACATAACCTTTGGTAGTCATTACCGCACCAGATCTAACCACTTCTCTTTGATTCACTTTCTTTCTACTCGCAACTTGGACATCTTCGGGCGAACAATCTATTCGTTCCCATCTAAATTCTCGACAATTTTTTATCTAGCTTATGTATGGACACTTTTTTCTTCAAAAATTAAAAATTGAATCTCCATTATAGAAACATTTTTTCTTCCTTTGGGTCCGTTTTAGAGAGAAGTAGGGTGTAAGACAGGAGGGGAAAGAAGATTAAAATTAAATACTAATATGAAATCTAAACACTTTTCCTCTTTCAATCTCAAAAAAATTGTTGTTTGTTTGGTGAGAAACTCTCGGACACACTTGTATTTGTCTTTGAAACACTAACTCAGTTACATATTATATGGCCACCTTGATTATCACTATGATGTAGTTATACACAACATAATTTCAATTCAATTGTGATGCTCGTAACAACGGATTTGGATTAATCACAAAAAAACAAGACACTTGGTTGGGAGTGAGATTAGAGATCTTGT
>Ga0315914_1010355_pt1 | contig 11633 bp, 6 predicted proteins | sample MpolenodulesMG_FD_203920 | JGI IMG/M metagenome (GOLD analysis project Ga0315914, IMG submission 203920) | Medicago polymorpha root nodule microbial communities from Los Angeles, California, United States - elongated nodules | ecosystem: Host-associated > Plants > Roots > Nodule | place: USA... | reverse complement strand
AGATAATCAAGTTTTGTTTGAAAAGTTATTTTTAGAATAATTTTAATTTAAAGAAATCAGTATGCTTTCGCAATACTGAATCCGTATTTTAAACTCACAGTCATCAGCTTTCGCGTGTATGACTTAGTGTTTAAAATAACCTTTTTGAAAATTAAGAATGTCAAAATTATTTTAAGAAAATGCTATCACTGAATTTCTAAAATAATTCCTGATTATTCTACAGACAGATATGAGTTTCGTTCTTTCGATACGAAACAGATATCATGCTTTTTCAGTTTTCACTGTAAAAATTCATCGTTAAAAATCAGAATAATCAGGCATAAAAATAATCCCTGCTATAAGATTCAATCATACTTTTCAGCTGAATATCATTGGTACGGCAGTTTCTACATTCCGGACACTTCTAAAAATCTACTCAGACATACTAATAATAATGAATAAACTACTGTTTATACTATGCACTATAATCAAAACAAGGAAACAAAAGAACATAGTAAATATTTAGAAACAAAGTAAACAGAACCTGCAATTAGATGGACACTTTAATTGAGTATAACTCCAATGCTACAAACAATTGAACAAACGTGGAGCTAAAGCTTGATACGAACAGCAAGCGCAGCAAGCAACACAAATGGACCGCAGCAACAGAGAAGTAAAATAACACGGAAACAGCAATTGAATGGAAAAGTAATGATTATTGAATTGAATTGATATTGCAAAGTAACAAGGTTCTTGGTGACAGGTTTGAATCAAAAATGGAAACTAAAAGAAATGCAGATTACAAAGAAAATGCCTCTGTCTGTTTAATGCTTCCTAAACTTTTTCCAACCCTTTCTTCTTCCTCTTTGGACCTATTTATAGGCCAAGCATCCATTTGAACGTGTTCTGGTCGTGCACTGCAGGTGGAGAGAGTGGGACGGAAAATGGGGAAAACTGCTACTGAACGTGGGGGAGACTGATTCTCCCGAACCCGTGACGGGCGTCACAGGGTGTGACGGTCCGCTCGTCACGGGGTGCTGATGGCCAGCTTGCTGGTGACGGCTGGGCCGTGTTGAAGGGTGACGGTCAACCCGTCATAGGGTGTGACGGCCGTCACCCTGAAGCTGGATTCCTCAAGACTTGTTCCTTTCTTCGTTTTCTCGCCGAATTTCGCTGTTTCTGCGCATGGAGGCCTTTATTGCTGTGTACCTGAAACATGTCCATACAACCCAGCATAACATAGGCAAAACAAGAGAATCTAGGCCTAAACTACACACAAAACGAGCTGAAATAATGTTGTGTTTTACATATTATCAATTTTTACCCTCGAAACCGAATCAAATTGCACCGCAAACACGCCTACTTGGGATCATTTCCAATGCATGACCTAATCAGATATTGAAACCGTAGTTTCGATATTGTATTCACCGCAGGCAAGTACAAGTTATTTGTTTATTTAATTTTTCCCAAAATAGTAAGATTTTTTTTTATAAAATAAAATAAATTTAAGGGTTAGTAGATCTTTATCCTCCTGTAATATATGTCATTTCTGATTTTCCCCCTGTAAAATATTTTTTTTGATTCAACCCGTATAAAATAATTTATTTTTTATTTACCCCCCTAATAGGCCAAACAAAAACGAGAATTTCTTGAAAAAAAATAAAATTGGTTTTTGTTTGGCCGATTAGGGGGTAAATAAAAAATAAAAATTTACAGGGGGTGAATAAAAAAAAAAATTTTACAGGGGGAAACCGAAAATGACCTATATTACAGGGGTAAAGAGCTATTAACCCTAAATTTAATTCTCTTGATTTTCGCAATACTGACCTAGATTGTATTATTATTTCTAACCAACTACAACATTGGGTTCTTACCATAGATAGATTGTGTTCTTGGTGCTTATAATCTTCAATAAAGTTGCAGAAATAATTGAAGCACAAGTACCTATGTCAGAGAATTTGTTACAACAATTATTTGAATTTCTCTTGGATAACCTGGAAATATAAATGAAACCAAAGAACATTTTTTTAAGCAAATAAGTGTGCAATACAAATGAAACCAAGATACATTTTTTTTAAGCAAATAAGTGATGCAATATAAATGAAACCAAAAGACATCTTTTTAAGCAAATAAGTGATGCAATATAAATTAAACCAAAAGACATTTTTTTAAGCAAATAAGGGAAGCAGCATGATGCTACATCAACTAAGTATTATTAAAGGAAAATGAAATCTGTACAAAAGAGAAGGAGGGTCAAAACAAGATCTCAAAAAAAGATGAATTTTAATGTTAGGAGGACCAAACTTGTTTCTAAAGAAACTTGCCCTAAGATCCCTTGGTAGATCATTCCACCAAATTCAAGAGCTAACTTTGAACCCTAAGTTTGCGAGTTTATCAGCACGCAATTGTCCTATCTATAGATGTGAAAATTGAGATACTGTTGATGTTCATGTTTATAGTAATACTTAACCAATTAGTGCACCTGTTTCTTAGGTTTCAAGGCACCAAGGACATAGTCTTGGAATCCGTTTCTAACCATAGATTCTTCAACCTTTGCTATCTACAACCTCTATAGCTCTCATGGCCTCTGATAGGTTAGCATGAATAGATGTACACTACCTAGCTTCTCTGCAAATCAGCATCATATATAATTCCATGCATTGATAGGAGGCTGCAATATCATTTCCTTTATCAGTGGAGCTTAGAGAGGGTGGATCTCAACTTTGAAAGTCTTGAGGATAACAAATTCTCTTATGGAGATCCCTGATGAGTTCTTGGTTTTGTTACCTGACAAAGACACTGCAAAGATGATGAGAAAAGTGGCTGACTTTATTCAAGTGACTCTTCTATTTTCAAACCTTGCTTGATTTCTAACAAACCAAATAACTTTGATTATATTGATAAGAGCATCTTTGATCACCACTTTGCATTGATATGTCCAGCCTCTAACACACAGTTCCAAATATCTTCTGGTGAGGTAAAGTTTAGAGTGGTGTTAAGAATAAGTCACATTCGGTGAAGATATTTTAACTCAAATATATAAGTCACAATGAAATCATCTAAGCAAGGCCGAAAAACCTATATTCAAAATAATGAAAAATCCACTTAATATTGGTTTGTCTTTACCAAATTAAACTTTATATTGAAAAGATAGATTTTATGATAAAAAGGAAAAATAAGAAATAAACTTTAGTTTATCTGTTGGTAGTTTACTTCTAGCTCGCGCAAAATTATTTGCCAATTGTTTTTTTTTCTTCGTGTTTGTTTGTGATTGTGTAGACGACAAGCTGTTGTCCCCCCACCAGCAGCGGCCAATAATGATGAAAATGCGAAACAATTTGCTGTCCCCCTACCAACAGCTGCCACCACTTATGAGAATTCGACACAGTCTGTCCCCCAAAGAGATGTTGCAGCGGATTCTTTCTGCTATATTTTGCAAGATGTTTCAGATGCAATTCCCCAAGGTACTTTACCTCAGCCCGATATACCTGTTTTGGAATTGGCAGCAATCGTAGAGCACGATGACGTGCAAAAATCTTTAGAGGCATCAATTCTCCCGGTAACTAGGAATGATGATGTTCATTCGGTTCCGACAGTTTCTGTTCCTCCCATTTTTACCGTTGAGCACGTTGATGATGATGTGGATAATAATGTGTCTCAAGATAGAGAAGGGAGCTCAGCCTCGGTGTCCAAGGGTTCCAACGATACCATTCCCCTTGATTTGGCAGCGGTCCATATGCCTTGTCAAGAAATGCGGCCTCCTTTGCCTGTAACTGATCCAACTGTGAATGCTTCGACGGAGGAATCTCAAGACATCACTACATCAGGTCACGCTATTGCTATTACTTCTCCGGAGAAACATAGTAACGCTAGAGTTCAGCATGATATGGAACTTTGGGAACACATAAAAGAGAATGATAGAAAGGCAACAGAAGAAGCATCATTTACTCCTGTTCTGACGAGAAAGCAGAAGCAAAATCTTAAGACACAACTCCTTGATGGGAAGCAGCCAGATGTTGAGATTATGAATGATAAGACTATACAGCTAGTTCGGGTTACTCCTGCTCAGCACCGTGAAGTTCAGATTTCCAAAAATGTCAAGTGTGACTTGGATTTATGGGCTAGAATTCGTAAATATGACCAACGGACAGCGGAGGAAAAAATTCACTCAAGTTCTTTCCAAGAAGCAGCAGCAAGCAAAGAAAAAACAAGTGTTAGGAATATTGTCGTATAACACCCGTACAAGGGGTGGCCCTTCACCATCTGCCCAATGAATTTGCTTTATTGGAATGTCTGAGATGATATAATGTTGTTAGCTTAGCGAATTTGGGTCATTCTGTTCAGGGTTTAGTTTGGTTAGACTCGCTTCCGGCGGAGTTGCATTTGGATTTCTCTCGTGACAGAGTTGGCTTGCCTAACTACAGGTTTCCTTAGTTTGTTGTAGTCTGTTTCCGCTTTATTTGTTTTCTGTTTGTTTTTCTTCTAAGGGTTTTGGCCTAGTCCCCCCCTCTTCTTGCATATATTTTTCCATTTTTTTAATAAAATTTTAGAGTTTGGTGGCATAGGACGGAGGTTTCCCGGGGTGCCAACCTGGTTGGATGTCAGTGTTTCCTCCTGATGTCTGTCCTTACTCCTTGCTTAGCAAAAAAAAAAAGATCAACTTTGTTGCGTTTTTCATAGGTTTTCTCCTCTTGTGATAATTTTATTCGAGACATGTCAAAAAAGAGTGTACACAGCTCAAACTCTCCAACAGAGGCCTATGACATGACTTCCTTAAAGTCTCACTTGGCGTAACTTATTTAAAAATAAACAGTCTAGTCTAGGCTCAGACTATTTCAAAATTATATTTGGTTTCGCTCAAAAAAAATTCTATTTGTTTAAATAGGTTAGAACAAGACTCTCTAAAATGTTTGTTAGGCATGTTATTGTTATGTTAGCCTATAAGGTCAGACCAAGACTCTCTAAAATGTGTGTTATGCATGTTAGGTTAGCCTATAAATATGTAGTTAAAATATAATATAATAACAGTAAATAATTCAAAAATTATAATAAAATAAATTTAAGTCTTAAAAAACTTAGATTATTTATTAGCATTTTTAGAAGTAGGCCAAATATTAAAAGTCTTAACACAAATATGGTTTTTTTTTTTAATTAAAACTCAAATATGGTTTTAAACACACTAATAGGACAATCTTTAAAGAGGACACACCAAACTTAAAATAAAGTTTTTAGTCGTATCCCAATATTGTTCAATTAATTAAAATTTTCAAAAATAAGTGATAACACTTTTAACTTTAGAGCATTACTTTTCCCACCCTATGTCTTTCCTCGTGCGCCCTATTTTTTTTCAAAATTACCCTCGGAGCATTTCGGATTATAAAATCTGAAGACGTCTGGATTGTATAATCCGGATTCCACCGGTACACAGAACTGAAACAGATTTGCATGTCATTGTGGTTTTTTATCACTGTTTTTCAATAAATCATTATATATGTATGTATAAAAGGTAATTAACTTAAATATTAGATCAAAAAATGATTATATATATATATATATATATATATATATATATCATTATACCAAAAAAGAATTGAATTTATATCATTACACATTTCACCTAATGATTTACATTTCAACTAAACTAATGATATATATCTAATCTATGACGCCGAAAGATCAATGAGACTATCATCCACTTCAACCTTCACATCAGGACCAGGACCAACCCTCTCATCGGGATCAAGATTTTCAATAATGTACAATTCTTCATCATCTTCTACCACCTCTTGACCCGTCGTCCGACTTAACTCATTATAATCTATCATCCGGCTGGCATATCTATCAGGCTAGCTTTGTGCATCCTCTCGATGGTGTTGTCTCCATAGATTGCAAGTGGGAGGAATCGGACAATCATCCTTCAAATCCAATGCCATAAAATGGTTGTCATTCACATATGCGAGACACATCAACCGGCCGATACATGTTGGCGGTGGACCACATAGAGGGAAATAGGTTGCCGAGCGCCCTAACCTAATGGACAACACAACAACCGTTTGGTTGAATTTCTGTGCGATGAGGAAACCCATATCCGGCATGGTCATCCATTTATCCCGTGGTGCATTGTCAATACCGGCGTAGGATAGAGCGCCTGAGACCTCTTTATACCGCCTATCATCATTAATCATCCTCTGATAGCGGGCATTTTCTACACCGACAAGCTCTTTGTAAAGGTTGTACCGGATTAGTTGGTGATCATCAACAGTCAAGTTACGTAGGACCGCAACTGCTTGGAACCCACAATGGCCATCACTAGGTACATCTGTAACCTTTTCAATAAAGTCATGCATCCAAATTAGGATTTGGTCTTTGTGTGGTATGTCGACTTTAACAGGTGTTGGCATCTTCGGATTTTTTGGAGTTGGCTTAGGAGGAGTAGGAGACATGTTGCTTTTCCATGCACTCTTTCTACTCGTCTCTGTTGATCTTGTCTGTGAACCATGTGACTCTTGCTCTTGGGAGTCAACAATCTCCCACAGCGAAGGGGACCGCCTTGTTGATCGAATGCTTTGCTTATCTTTCTTAGGAGCTCCTTTGATGGTGAACTTATTTGGCGGTGGACGCATAGAGGTGGTCTCCGGTAAAACAAATTGTTGGAATTGTTCCTTCATATGCAACTTCATGTTGTAAAACAACTGTCATGTGGATTATTGTCTTTTCAACATAATCCAAAAAGTTAGGAAATTTTGCACATACAACTTTGAACCGGGTCCAATTATCAATATATGCTTCCTCCGTTTCGAAATCCACAATATCCAACCATACAACCATCACAGTCTTCACCACCGAAGCAGGCTTGACCGCTTGCCCATTCTTGCCTTTGAGATCCTTCACTTTGCAATCCAATTTACACTTTGCTCTCATATTTTGTCCAATGTGATATGAGTACAACAAAGTAGTAGCTTTAGGGAAAACCTTTTCCACAACATTGATCAAAGCATTGTCCCGATCAGTGACAACTACTTTGGGATAGAGATCTTTCGAGTGCAACATCTCACGACACCTCTCAAGAGCCCAATAAACGTTGTCTTGCCTTTCAGACATCATATAAGCAAAAGCAATAAAGAATGTTTTCATGGTAGAGGTGTTATCGATAAATTCAAGCAATGGAAGGCGATACTTGTTTGTCTTATAAGTGGAATCCAACACAAGCACGGTGGAGAACGTGTTAAACAACTTGATAGAATTTGGATGTGCCCAAAAACCATCACTGACATCATCAGAATCACGATACTTTCTACAATGATACACGTAACCATTATCAACCAAAGACTTCAAGATATGTTGCATGTCATTCCTCGTACCCCTAATGGACCGCCTATACCTGTGACATGCATTATAAACGTGTTTGATAGTAGTTGAAGTGGTACGGTTCCTCTTCCGTAAATTGGTAAGCATTTGCCTCGGAGGAATGTTTGAATCCACCATCTCTTGAAGGTGAACACGTTCATTTGGTTTTAGACGACTGGTGGTTTTATGACCTTTCAAAACATCTGTCATGTCATGGTTGTGTTTACCATCACCAACTTTGAGGCTCCAATCACCACCAGTCAACAAGTAACCTCTCAGCCAAAACGGACACTTGCATTTAACCCAACCAGCTATCTCGCGCCGACTCTTTCTCTTGTACTCGGTGTACGAACCTCCCCTTTCACATATCAAAGTAACAAATGTGCTTCTTTCATTTCCACCGTTATCGGATTTACCAATAACAGTGGAAAAACCAAGCTTCCTAGCTTTCTCTCGAACCCACTCCAACAAATCATTCTGTGTTGCAAACTTGTGTGTAGTGGTAAAATGTTCTCGCTGATCAATACAAACAACAACAATTGGAGGTGGTACAACAGAAGGAATAGGAGGAGGAGCATCCTCTACTTTCGCATCGCCTAAAGAAATTTCAAGTTTCGGTGGTGGTGGTGGTGGGAGATTCTCGGATTTGGCAATTCCGGAACCATGCACATCTTCAAGTAAAAGAAGCGGCAACACAATAGGATGTTCAATCTCAGGTGGATCATCATTTGGGGCATCAACCGGAACAACCATATCTGAAAATAGTGCCAGACATAGTCAGAAAATGAACATAGTTTCTGTACTGGTGCTATCCGGAATTCGAAATCCGGAACGCATGAATACAATCCGGATTTAATATATAACGTGATCAAAATGAAATCACCTAAAAACGAATGGGGAAGGTTTATATGCACATTACCTTTGCATTCAATCGAAAATGATGATGTTAACCCCCCTTGATGGGCAGATTGCTGCTCCAAACCACGTTTTCGCCCAAATGGTGTGTTTTTAGAGGTGTAGGGAGTGTTTGTGATAAAGTGGTTGTGTTTCAGCTAGGTTCTGGAGAACTATATATAACTAGCTGTCTGGATTTCATTTTCCGGAAGAAAAAAAAACGACTATTTTTCCCGCCCAGTTCAAATACAGGGTGTTCGGAATTGGTATTCCGGAATGTAACCATTGTGTCCGGATTAAGTTTTCCGAGTAGTCTTTCACCCTGATCAAGTCAAAGTTTCACAAGTGACATAAAGTAGGGTGATTTTCTAATCATTTCGGATTATAAAATCCGGACAAAGGGTATTTTTGTCAAAATCACAGGGTGCGCGAGAAGGTAACAGGGTGAGAAAAGTAATGCTCTTAACTTTATTAAACTTGCTATCATTTTAATTTTCTTAAAAGTAAAAAATATCAAAGATGGGATCCATTCATTTAGCCCACTTATTGGCCCCATAAGTACATTTACCTATTTGAATTCATAATAGAAAAACATAAAACACAATCATTATATGGCCACCCCTATTTGTATTCTCACGCCCATTCATTCACATTTTTTATGTTATTTTCTTGTTTTAATTTTGGTGCAAAACAATACATACATTAATCACAAAGAGAATAGTCAGATAGTCAAATAAGTACAAAGCAGAGATAGGAGCTCACTACTCTAACTGACATTTCTACTATGAACATCATTCAAATTTTCTTTTTCCATTTTACTTTTCAGTTTCTCCATTTTGGTTAAACCCATCACATGCCCAACACGAATTTTAGCCTAATTTTCAAGTATAAATGTAAACCAAATTGGAGGCCGAAGGGAGGCTGCAAACATCTCTCTATCTCCTCATCACATTGCTAATCTTATTTTGTAACCATGTTTACAATTTTCGTTTACTGTTACGTTTTTGCATGATTTTTTTATACAACGTTTTTGTATGATTAGTTTTGTCTTGCTATTATTTTTTTATTTAACCTATTATTATTATTATTATTATTATTATTACGCGTTCAGACGGGCACTCCGAAACCATCTATCTTCTTTTTTTATTTCGCTTATGCGTGTAAATTATTAACAACATTTATTTTAACTATAACAGTATTATTTATGTAACTAATTAGATTTCGATTAACATATAGATGTTTGTCCTTAGTGTATATATATGTCTGTGATTTCATATTGTAACAAACTATACTTATTTTTATTGAAAATTAAAACCTTGAAATGTAAATGTTGGTAAAAAAAGTTACCAATAAAAAAAAATTAGGTTGTTTCCTTAACAAAATAAAATATTAGGTTGTTTGCGGTATGGTTTTTACGTAAATTTTTTCAAACCTCAAAAGTTAAAGTTGGTGAAGACAACAATTTTTTTTTGTTATGATCAACGCAAAAATTTTAGAGTTGGTGACTAGCTAAATTTTCCTTTGGTTTTTTCTTTTTTGAGGGGAAAATTTCTCTTTCGATTTAGTCACCACAAAAATCTAAAAGTTAGCAATTGTGCTTATAAATCTTCTTGTAAATCTCAAATTGATGATTATCTCAGATCCTATTTTGGTTTGATCATCGCACAAATTTCAAAGTTAATAACTGCACTAAACTTTCTTTTAACTCGATCATTGCAAACATTTTCGAATGAAATAAGGATCTAAACTATCTCATCACAATCAGTTTCCCATACTAAATACATTTTTATTTAATCAAATCAACAATGTCTATTTTTATCTAATTAATGAATTTATCAAAATAATTATTTTCTTTAAAATCAGCAATCACAAACATTTTCTACCCCAAAACTATATAGCTTTGAATTATCCATCAAATCTAGAGATACTTAGAAAGGGACCACTCTCGTCAATTGCACAATGACATATTTGTGATAGTGCGAGTCTGAGATTCACTTTTACAATCGAGGTATTGATGTTCAAATTTTGAGGAGGAAATAAATTTTAATAACCTAGCTCCAATGTTTATATTTTCATTTTAATGTACTTGAGAATCTATTTGGTCGCATATTGATGTTAATTGATTCTTGCAGACTGAATATTGCAATATACGATAATTTTTGACATCCTTGCTCTGAGATTTGTCATATTATTAATGAATATTTGATGTTACAGTACATGTGATTATGTCGCTGACTTAATTTAATTTAGGGTTCTATATATTATTATTACTATTATTAACCGTAGGTTGCTTCCAAGAAATAACAATAATAGAGTTCTTTATGCCTTTGAACTTAAAGGTGTTGGATACACTCAAACATTTAAGGTATATTTTTGTTTTCTTATGACTAGCTTGTAGAGCAACTTTTTATAACATGATAACCGATTAACTATGGTTAGAAATTTCTTTTATTTTGAGGGATATCTCAAAACATTGTTTTTTTACCTTTTTAAGGAGACATTGATAAACAATAAAGTTATGAGGTGTCTCTCAACAAAAAACAATTTTGTAAACATGGGATGTCATTGGTCATGTTTTAAAATGTTGTTCCCGCTAACTAGTTGTAAAAAAAAAACAAACCCAAACCTTAGCAGGTTGAGGATATCCTATAAATTTCAAAAGCAAAAGAATGTAGAACCCTATTGCAATTATTCTTTTGGATGCGACCCAATAACTGTTAATAAAAATAATTATAATTTAGAATATAAATTTAAGTTAGATTGTGAGGCATATTATCATGTAGTCGATATTAAGTCTGCATTAATAATATGACAAACCATAAAATAAAGGTGAAGAAAAATCTCATGTAGTGCATATATAAGTCAATAAAAGTCAATTATCATAAATATGCGACTATATATATTCTTCCGTACATTGAAATGAAAAAATACACTAGCTATATAACCCGTGCGTTGCACGGGTTTGATTAGAATACGTACTTAAAACAGATAAAAAGTAATAACAGTGATAACCATAACCACAGAGTTAAATGATTGACATTGTTTTAAAATATGTTGATATTGTTATGTTTAATATTAATTTATATTATATTAATCCTTCTTTTTTGGTTTGTTAAAGTGAATATATAGGATAATATGCAACTAAAAAACTTGTAACCCATCAATTTAATAATTTAAATTTTGCGTTAATATTGTATTGAGTGAGAGAGTGGTAAATAGTTATCGAATATAAAGAACGAAAAAGGCAGTTGAAAGATCAATTAAGAAAACAAATGTTTGACGTAGTTTTTTTATAATAACAATCATTGAAATATATTTATTGATTCGGCAGTTTCATTAATACATAAATAAGCTCGAAACAAAAATTAAGGGTCTAAGATCGAAGATGGAAGTTCAAGGGGTTAAACCTTTTA
>Ga0315914_1010352_pt1 | contig 11635 bp, 4 predicted proteins | sample MpolenodulesMG_FD_203920 | JGI IMG/M metagenome (GOLD analysis project Ga0315914, IMG submission 203920) | Medicago polymorpha root nodule microbial communities from Los Angeles, California, United States - elongated nodules | ecosystem: Host-associated > Plants > Roots > Nodule | place: USA... | reverse complement strand
GTATCTTATGGTTTGTGGGTATTTGGAGAATTTCTCAGTCTATGGGGCATGGATTTTCATAATAGTAGAGTTGAAATATGGGTGATGAAGGAATACAAACTGCATTCGTCTTGGACTAAGACTCTTCTAATTCCTATTGATCGTAACATTATTTGCTTTTCCCCAATTAACTCTACAAAAAGTGGTGATATTATTGGATCTAGTAATGACGGTGGATTGGTGAAGTATAATGATAGAGGACAGCTGTTAGAGTACCAAGAGGGACGTGGAAATGTACGCCAAGTGGCCATGTATATAGAGTCTTTGCTTTCACTCCCTGTTGACCTCGAGCAAGTTTATGAAGATGACACAAATAAGAAGAATCAGGTTTTGAAATATTCTCATTCACCATTTTCTTGATATTTATAGTTGTATTATCAAATCTCAGGTGGCTGCATTTGTAAGCTAATATGTGTTTAACTGCATGAGTTTTTGTCTTTAGACTGCATGAGTTAGTATGCGACATGAGCTGATCCGATATGTCATGAAATGTTTATTGGTTAACTATTCGTATCATGCTTACTGGAAATATTGTCAGCTTTATTTGTGATTCACTATTATTTATGCATGTGTGACGGGATTGAGTTCTTTTTTTAATGACAAATGTTAGTTGATATGTTAATATTTTCTCCCTTGACAGGATTTGAACCCTGGACCTTTACTCCTTACTTCCTTTAATCCCTTAGCTCAATCAAATTAGCTACCTATCCCCTCGACTGGATTGAGTTCTGAATGTATTTTGTTGTCACTGCTTGAAACTATTTTAAATGATATGGTAAATTAATCTGACGAGTTTATGCATTTTGGAAAGAAAAATAAGGGTTGTTCTCTAATTTCAATGGACTTAATTAACTTATGCCCTTGCTATTTCTCTGTTTCAGACCAGGAAAAAGAAATTCAAATTAACGAGCTACACATGGAATAAGACTTTAAATAAGAAACACGAAAATTAAGTCTTTAACATTTTATTCAATGGATAAAGGTAACAAAAACTAAATAATTTTTGTTGTTGAAATGCAACACATCTACATGTCCTTTTCTGTACTTAACTTTGCAGAGTGGTATATGAGTAAAAAATTATACTAGAGGAAGCATTCTTTTAAAGATAGGATAAACACTATGATTGGATTTGCATACATGTTTATAGAAACTGTGACTTGCACAATGAAAACAAGGCAAAACGGTAGTTTGATGACAAATCGCTCGAAGAAACATAGTATAATAAAGGGCTCATTCTCTCATTGCGCATCTAAAAGCTTTTACATAATCAACTCTGTTCATTGTATCATTTTGTGTTTAATATGATCAGTGATGTACTGTTCAGTTACATCTATAGTATTGTTTGGTCTTTTATAATTCCTTTTGAATTCATTTACATTTTGTTTACCTGTTGATCTGTTCTTATCGTCTCGTATGTAATGGATGATGAATTGTTCATATATATAATACAAATTATTTGTATGATCTTTTCTAGTTCATTTACATTTTGATCTACTCGATGATTGGTTCTTATTGTCTCAACGACACTAAGCTAACAATGCATGTTTGGATCATCTATGAGATTCGAGAATATCACGGTAGCACCATGATTTTGTTGAAATTACAGAGTGTAGCCTTTTTAAAAATTCCGGTGATCTATCGTGATTCTATCAAACTCCCTGCAATTACATATACATACACACATTTATATAACTTGGAGAGAAAAAAATAAATCCTTTTCACATGGAATGCACATTATATAATGAAATTGAGGTTGTGACCGTGTTTCAAATGCAGCTGCGATGGCATACTAGAGATCTCAACAACATTTATCTTGTGACGCGTGAGTGAAACGGGCTTACAAGCATGTGATCTTAGGTTTGATCTAGAATTCAAACATATTAAAAGAACACTATTGGAAGAGGCCCTAGATTTGGATGCTTGACAGTACCTGGAAAATATTTCTTAGAAGAATAGTCATATACGAAATACTTCGGGATACCATTGAATACACTAGCTATAACTAGTCATACTTGTTTTATCATTGGATCAAATCACACTGTGTTCTTCTCCTTAAACCTTTTGGTCTCTATATAAACCTGTTGCTGACTCATTAGTTGTTTCTATATGTTGATTACTAGTGCACTATTTGATTGAAGTTGTGTAGTTTCAACAATGTTTAGATAAAGTGATACATCATATATTTACATATTTATTTTTGCAGGTTTAGCTGGAAGTTCATTGGCCAAGGAAGATGGCTAACCTCAACAAGTTGAAGGATCATTTCCCTTCTTAGACTCTGAATGCGTAGGATCAAACTATATTTACATATTCATCAACTTTTTTCATTAAAGTGGATCATTTCCACAATGATGGGTGCTTCACCTTTTTAACAAAATGCTGAATAGACATCTTTATTATTGTGAAGTGAATATTTTGGGTACTTGTAGGAAATATGTTTATGGAAGGAAGAGAAGTAAATGGAGCAGCATACTTACAGCTCAATCTCAAATTATGTATCTTTTGTGGTTAATTTAATGGAACATTCTTTACACTGAAGCATGTAATTAACAACTTCTAAAACCATACAACACATAGGCTAACAAGTCAAATTGCTTGTCTCATTTTCTGAACTAGTGATATGACTATTTTTTTTCTTTGTCAAAACCTTGTTGCAATAAACGCTTATCTTCCAACTCAGTACACATAGCAGCATACTGTTTTCTCCCACACTTGCAAAGTTCACAACCAACTCATACAAAATACTAGAATCAGGAGTCATGAATCTGTCCTCTCTATCTCCCTCATTAGTCTTGCAGGCCAAAACAACGTGACCTACCACATTTAGCCTTGCTTGGCTAATAACGCGTGTACTGCATGGTGTTTCTCTCCGTTTGGGAGTACATGGTACCCCGCGTTCAACGTGATCTTTCCTCTTTTGCAATATTTTTGGTTTCTTCAAGTGCCAACTTCTCAGACCGTGGGTTTGTGCCTATAGCTGCTATAGTTAGTGGCGCTACAAACAAAAAAAACACGAGTAAAATGTCAAATTGTTGAAGTCTTTGATTAGTTCTACACCGCCATGACCTTTGTGGACTTAATAGACTTAAGAAGGAGTTCTTAAAATCTAAATTTTGTCCTTTTGGTTGTCAAATTGTTCCATGTGGTATAGGTAGATATGTATTTTTTGGGGGAATGTGTAGGATTGGATTGATGTTGGAATCTAAACTAAATCAACAAGTGTGTCTCGGAAACATTATTCGGAGGAATGTAAGCACTCTCAATGTTGGTGGAGATAGTTAAGTCTATCTTGATCCACCTTTTAGATGATATGGTTGATTCATACTATTGAGATTGAGGCTCTTTTTTTTCTTCTTCTGAGCATAAGTGCATGTATGTCAAATGGTTTAGTGGCCTAATGAACTGAATTTCTCAGTGTTCCTAGGTTGAAGTGTACCACACGCACGCCAAATTCGTTGTCGAACTTGAAAGTTAGTTGGGGTATTGACTAATAGTTCAACTGTGACTCTCTTTTCTTCAAACAATTAAAAGACGGAATTTTGTCCTTCAACTATAGATTCCTTAAATCCTCGAAAGAATGTTGAATACAAATTTTAGACATTTTTTAGCTACTAAACTAAGAAACAAAAAACGTAAATAAAATAAAATGACAAAGGGATAACAATGCATAAAAAGTTTCCCTAAAAAAAATGGATAAAAAGTTAGTTTGATTGATTGCGTATGATTTTTTTTTTTTTACAATTACAATATTTATAGGCAAATACTAGACATATTGGCCAAAATAATGCGACCTACTGAATTTAGCCTAGATTGGCTAACTACGTGGATATTGCATGATTTTTCTCTCCATAAGGGTATGTGGTATCCGCATTCGACTTGAACTTCCCTCTTTCACGATATTTCTCTTTTCTTCAATCCACGTGTGCGCCATCTTCTAAGACCATGGTTTTGTGCCAATACCTTCTTTAGTTAATGGTGCTACAAACAAAAAACACGAGTAAACTGTCAAGTTATCGAAGTCTTTGATTTAGGTCCACTTTGATCCCAAATTACTACTACAAATTATGCTCTTTTTTTTTTAATTAAATAAGTGATTTCCACATACAATTTATCTTTCATATTATTTTGTGATTTCGTCGTCATAGTACGACATTATTTGTTTTGATTTCCCGTCTTGGTGCAATGTTTTTTTTATTTCCCGTCTTAGTGTGGTGTTCGTTTGATCCAGGTTGAAAAATTAGTTTTGATTTAGTCTAGATCCAATCAATGATTTTGGGATCGTCAATGTTAAAAATTCAAAGTCATGTGTATTCCAAAACACTTGAATACATTTATATTTGTAAGCTTATATATTTGACCATTTTATGTTATTTGTTAGTTTGTTGGCTGGTTAATTTCTTTTCTGTTTTTAACAAATTTTTACTGTATCAATACACTCTATCAATTTAATCGAATAAATATCATTAATTTTTACTCCACTAAAAAATCGTTTATTTTTGGTAAAAATAACTAAATGATCATAAATTTGTCAAGAAAATAAATGATTTTATAACGAAATATATGGGATACATCCTTAAAAAAAAAAGGAATACATTATTGTACTATTTCTTCATTGTTACCGTATTAAAAAAATATATCAAATCCTTATTTATTAATTTTATTAGGTTAGTAACAATTTAACCTAACAAATTTCATCTAAAATGCAACGCACCAATTTAACCTAACAAATTCTCTCTAAAATGCAGCAATCCCTAATATAATATTTCTCCTCACTGATGAACTTTTCATTCCTATCATATTGTGTCATCGTTTGTATATATCTATAGTTTTTGTAGATTTTTTTTTAACAAGTTGTTGTTCACTTATTTAATACGTTTACAAACAGAATACCCTAATTTCTATGCAATTACCGCCTGTTTTTTTTTTTTTTTTCTTTCACTGTTACCAATTATTGCATTTTATCATTAGTTGTATAGATTTTGAAACTTCCACCGACCATGATTTTGTTTCACCCAACCATGATTTTATACTTCGCCAACCTTATTCTTGTAAAATTAAAGGTTCATGCCGAGGGTTTATATGTTTGTACTGTTATACAAACCTCTACGTATGGAATCCAGCTACTGGATTTCACAGACAAATACCTTTGTCTCCTTTTGCTTCCAAATTAAATGCATATGATTTTCGTCATCTATATGGTTTTGGTTATGACCAGTCAACAGATGATTACTTGGTAGTTTTATTGTCCTATGATCGAACCTTACCTAATAGATCATTATCACATTTGGAATTTTTCTCAATGAGAGATAATGCGTGGAATCAAATTGAGGATCCTCACTTTACTTATTTCAATGCTGCTCCTATTGTCAAAGCAGAGTCATTCTTTAACGGGGCCTTTCATTGGGTTGCTTGTCGTAATGATTTATTAGTGGATGTTATTATTGTCTTTGATTTAATGGAAAAGAAATTGTTAGAGATGCCTCTTCCCGATGATTTTGACAATGATCCTGTATCTTATGGTTTGTGGGTATTTGGAGAATTTCTCAGTCTATGGGGCATGGATTTTCATAATAGTAGAGTTGAAATATGGGTGATGAAGGAATACAAATTGCATTCGTCTTGGACTAAGACTCTTCTAATTCCTATTGATCGTAACATTATTTGCTTTTCCCCAATATACTCTACAAAAAGTGGTGATATTATTGGATCTAGTAATGACGGTGGATTGGTGAAGTATAATGATAAAGGACAGCTGTTAGAGTACCAAGAGGGACGTGGATATGTACGCCAAGTGGCCATGTATATAGAGTCTTTGCTTTCACCCCATGTTGACCTCGAGCAAGTTTATGAAGATGACACAAATAAGAAGAATCAGGTTTTGAAATATTCTCATTCACCATTTTCTTGATATTTATAGTTATGTTGTATAGCCCGGGTGGCTGCATTTGTAGGCTAATACGTGTTTGACTGCATGAGTTAGTATACAACATGAGCTGATCTGATATGTCATGAAATGTTCATTGGTTAACTATTTGTAATATGCTTACTAGAAATATTGTCAGCTTTGTTTGTGATTCACTATTATTTATGCATGTGTGATTGGATTGAGTTTTTTTATTTTTAAGGGTTATGTTAACTTGTACCCTAAGGGCACATGTTAAGGACCTAAAAAAAGCAACTTTGCATTGGAAAACATTAACTTTTTAGAAGTTGACTACATGACTTTTGATGCGTATATTTCTATAATGAGTTCTTTAACATGTGTCCTGAGGGCACAAGTTAACATTTACATTTTTTTAATGACAAATGTTAGTATGTTAGTTGATATGTTAACAAAAACTAGATAATTTTTGTTGTTGAAATGCAACACATCTACATGTCCTTTTCTGTACTTAACTTTGCAGAGTGGTATGAGTAAAAAATACTACTAAAGGAAGCATTCTTTTAAAGATAGGATAAACACTATGATAGATTTGCATACATGTTTAAAGAAACTGTGACTTGCACAATGAAAACCAGCCAAAGCGGTAGTTCGATGACAAATCGCTCGAAGAAACATAGTAATAAAGGGTTCATTCTCTCATTGCGCATCTAAAAGCCTTTTACAAAATCAACTCTATTCATTGTATTTTGTTGTCAAACCATTCATTTTGTGTTTAATATGATCAGTGATGTACTGTTCAATTATATGTATAGTATTGTTTGATCTTTTATAATTCCTTTCATTTACATTTTGTTTACTTGTTGATCTGTTCTTATCGTCTCATATGTAATGGATGATGAATTGTTCATATATATAGGGCAAACTATTTGTATGATCTTTTCTAGTTCATTTGCATTTTGATCTACTTGTTAATTGGTTCTTATTGTCTCAACGATGCTAAGCTAACAATGCATGTTTGGATTGTCTGTGAGATTCAAGAATATCACGGTGGCACCATAATTTTGTTGAAATTATAGAGTGTAGCCTTTTTAAAAATTCCGGTGATCTATCGTGATTCTATCAAACTCTCTGCGATTACATATACATACACACATTTATTTAACTTGGAGAGAAAAAAATAAATCCTTTTCACATGGAATGTGCATTTTACAAAATTTTGTAAAATAGACAACACAAATTTGAACAAACAACTATTTTATTATATTACAATAATTCGAACAATCGTATTGCACTTCTTTGTTACGTTTATTTTTGTTTTTGGTTGGTTGCACTAAACTCACGTCCTGTATGTTGCTGGCTCATTAATTGTTTATATATGTTGACTACTAGTGCAATATTTGATTGAAGTTGTGTAGTTTCAACCATGTTTAGATAAAGTGATACATCATATATTTACATATTTATTTGTGCAGGTTTAACTGGAATGAAAGTTCATTGGTCAACGAAGATGACTCTGAATGCGTAGGGCAATTTAGAATAGTTCTTAAATATTTACATATTGGTTCCTTGTTTAGTTTTCATTCCCTTTCTAGGAAACAAGCACAATTTTTTGGTTTTTTCAGATTCGGTTTTCAATCTTTGCACAAGTTGTCTATAAAATCGACACTCATTTGCAGTATTTGAAAGACTTTATGAAAACAACTTATAAATTATATGAAAACAATTCAACAGAGGAGCAATAACATTGGCTGCTCATGGTCCCAAACCTATACAACTACTATCGTTGCCTCCTTTTCCTTGTCACCCAAATCATACCATATGACATTTAATTCAACGGTAAATATTTTTGATCTAATGTTGAAAATAAACTCGTGCATAGTGTAAGTCTAATCTTACTTATGTATTATAGAATTGACATGTAATGTAAGTGTAAAGGATGTAATGTAAGTGTAAAGGATCAGGAGAGAAACATTGAGAATAATGAAATGTTATTACTTTTCACACTCTATGCATTTCGCAAGGGCCCTATTATTTTTACGAAAATACTATTGATTCGAATTATATAATCCAGACTTTTTTTTAGGGATTTTCGGATTATATGATTTGAAATATGCTAATATATAAACAACGGTCAAAATTTCTTCCATTTCAGAAGTTTTGAACTTTGCTTTTAAAATCAACAAAAAAACAAAGAAAAAAAAGATAAAACATGTCAAATAAAATCAGGAAAAATATGAAATACCACCAATAAATTGAAAACTCAAATAAAGCTAATGCAAACTTTTTCGTATTTTGATGACAATATTAAAAAAAAATCTAAACAATGGAATTTTGGATTTTGAGGGGCGACTTACTGGAGTCTTGATCCTTGATTATATTTTTATTTTTTTGAGCAAGTTTAGGATCAATACGATAAAATAGTTTGAACATTGAATTTTCGACTGTGACACAATAGAAACAGTTAACAATGATCTAAAACACAAGGAGGAGGGTTATGATGGTTAGTGTTTGTGCGGATAGAGTTCAAATTATAAAGTTCGAACCAATGTTTCCTTAAATTCTTGGCACAAGATGAATTACAGGGGTAGCTCGGATTTTATAATCCAAAAAATAAGAAACACGTTATTCTATTTAGACTGTTCGATATAAATTTTGAACTATTTATTTGTTTGAGTTTTATAATTTGAATGGTTAAAAACTTATTTTTCCAACAAAAATAGAAGAAAAACAAGTTTCGAATTTATAAAATGCAAAAATAAATAAATAAATGGTGTGGGTGGGTTGAGGTGACGGCTTAGCAATTGGATGCTTGGGCGGTGCTGGTGCACTAGCCATACAAGTTATTGCTATAGTTTGTTTGTGAAAATTAGGATCCACATAAAAACATTATATCATGTTTCACTAGTTATTGCTATCCATTGAAATTGGCTAGGGTGTATTTGTTTTTCACTAGTTATGGTGTCTTCAATTGGACAATGTAAGTCATAGATGGTTGGCACATAAATGTGAAGCCGTTAAATCGAGTCCCCCTCCGTACCCAACACTATCCGTCACTTTGTTGGGTGTCCTCTCTTTTATTTTTGCTAGATATATCCATAGACCACTAATGAGAGTGGACCAGAACACCAGCACAAAATAATGTTAATTGTAGTCTAAATAAAACATGTTCTTTTATGTGTTTATTTGATTTGTATATTTCGGTGGCATTTGGTGAAGTTTTTTGGTATGAACAGATATCATTTGCGGAGACTCATCCTTTAAATTGGGTAGGATCGATCGTAATGGACGACAAAGTTCTCTCGTATATAATGAAGTTTAATTACAAAGAAGTTGGTTTCTTGATAAAAAGAAAATCCAAAGACAGTTGTTATGGTTTTTGAATAGGAAGACAATTGTGTATGTATCTCGTGTTAATTTTGTTTTCTCTGGTCACAAGGATATCATTCATTAGGGTTCTAATATATCTAGTTGTTATTCATAATTTGGTGTATATCAAATGGATAATAAAGCTGTTTTTTTAAATGGTGATCTGAAAAAAGAAATCTATATTGAACAACATGAATGTTTTGTATTTTATGTGCAAGAAAATAAGGTCTGAAAGTTAGATAAGTTTTTGTATGGTCTTAAACAAGATCCTAAGATATGACATGAAAAGTTTGACAATTTGATGATATTGAATAGGTATAAATTGAGTGAAAGTGGTAAATGTATTTACTAAAAATCTTAAAGTAGCATTTACATTATCATATATCCATATGTAGACAACTTACTCTCATTTAGTTGAATCATTTGTGATGGTAACCCGACCTTAAAGCCGAAGATCCCAAGAATTGGGTTTAATGGATCATAATAAGTTGTGAAGGGATATGAGATGAACATGCTATGATAAATCAAAAGAAACATGGTTCCTAAGGCGATAAAAGAATGAGAGAATATAAACTCATAATAAGATCTACACTCTATGTGGAGTAGAGTACCTGGTTACAAATGTACTCATTATTTTTATGAAACCAAAACTTTAAAGGAACATTTTTTTTTTGAAACTTTTTGTTTCGTTCCTCGTCACGCATTTGCATATGTTAGTGTGCATTCGAAACACACCCGGATATGACCTCCACGTTTAGGTTCATTCCTGCATATGCTTTTAATGAGACTTGATCAGGTTGTTTGTTTCTCAATGCTTGTGAAATCTGAGCCATTCATTTTTTTATCGCTTTGATTTCTGCACTATAAAAGGAGTGCTCAAGTCCCTTTTCAAAATTAAATAAACACTCAAAACATTTTTTCGACTCAATTTCGAGCCACTTCTTCTCTTTCTTTTATGTCTCTTTAAAAAATTGTTGCTTCGATATATTTTGTCCCCTCGAAAGTTTGAGTGATGTTACTACCATATTTGACTACGTATTTCGAAAAAATATCTTACAATGTATTAAAACTTCGATAGATTCGTAATTGAATTGTTTTATCTAGAGGAAGTCGTGATTGATAATTTGTTTGAACATTTTTTTATAGTCCCTCAAAACATCTTGAAAAGAACATCTTAAACGATTCATCCTAACAATCTCTTATGTAGCTTACACAATTTTCTAATTTTTCTTTTAACTTCAGTTATAACACAAGGTGAGGGAACCTTTTTTTTTAAAAGTAAACTCAACAATTTCCTCAAACAAAAAAAGTCCATTTGCACATTTAACATTTTAAACAATATCGGTTTGTCTTGTTTAATGTAGATTTTTTATATATTATTGTTTATGATGCATTCCTCATTTAGATATCATTTATATATTTAGATTAACTGCTAGATTGCCACCTTACGGTTTCCAAATGAAAATGCTGGCTAGTTCACTAGTTGTCTCTTTGAAAGCTTTGCTAATACAGAAAAGGTATCATGGAAATTCATACCTAACACTTTGGATTATTCAATTTTGTTCTCTTTATATATTTTAATTAATTCTTATCCTTTATGTCGTTATGCAACTACTAAATTAATATCTGTAGTCATAAGCAAACTTTTTGCGTAGTTTATGAATATACGTAGGATTCGAGTCATTCGACTATCAACATAATATATCCTTACAAGTACAATTAGTGTTGTTAGGAATCTTTTCTTTTTGTTGTTGAAAGTGACAATTTTTAAAAAAAGAACATACAATAAAATTCATCTAAAATAACATATAAACTAGAGATCAGTAATCTTCCGTTAGAATGGAAGATTTTTTTTTATTTTTAGTTTTGCATCTTTTTTTAAAACAAAATATGCCAATAAAAAGATCTCCACTTCCACGCAAACGATCTCTTTTTTCACTTCGACACCTCACCATTAACCTCCCAACTTAAAGAGAACATCTCCGCAACAGTGACAAATTTATCCGCAAGATCAAACAACCTAGCATATCTAACATCTAATTATATTCGAGGTACGGTCGGAAAATAATATGAATATATCTCTTTCAAATGATATATAACTTTAAGGGAAAATTAATAATTTTAGTGTGAGAAACTCCAACTTCTCTCTAAGTTTCCTTTCTCTTTCACTCGTCGAGGAGATGTGGTTGTGGGTCATTTTTTTGACCTAGAATCACCCCTCTGCATCCGTTTTCTCCTTTCTTTCAATCTAAATAAGTGATTTCCACATATATCAAGTGTTTTCTTTTGTGTTTTTTGTGATTTCATCGTTTACATGCGACATTGTGTTGTTCGTCGTCTTGTGCG